>Ga0207771_100011_pt1 | contig 278053 bp, 252 predicted proteins | sample A23M2SouthBayCA_2_FD_187731 | JGI IMG/M metagenome (GOLD analysis project Ga0207771, IMG submission 187731) | Aerobic enrichment media microbial communities from Eden Landing Ponds, California, USA - A23 M2 (2) (SPAdes) | ecosystem: Environmental > Aquatic > Marine > Unclassified | place... | reverse complement strand
CCCGACGGCCTCCCGGTCGAGTTGGTCGAGGTGGCGATCCCCGACGACGACCCGACGGTCCCGTGGACCGAGTTCGTCCCCGCCGAGCACGCGATCCGTGGCTTTCACTCGGTGACGCTGTGGCTCGCCAACCCCGACGCGACAACGGATCTGCTGCGAACCATGGGGTTGGAGGAGGTCGCGACCGAGGAGTCGCCGGGCGACACGCCGGGCGACGAGCGAACCCGGTTTGCGGCCGCCGGTCCCGTCGGCAAGTACGTCGACGTGTTGCCGACGGTGCAGGCGGGCCGGCAGGGCCACGGCACCGTCCACCACGTCGCGTTCCAGACGCCCACCGACGAGGACCAGTCGGCGATGCGCTCGGCCGTCCAGCAGGAGGGGCTCCGTCCGACCCAGCAGATCGACCGCCACTGGTTCCGGTCGGTCTACTTCCGCGAACACAACGGCGTGCTGTTCGAGCTCGCGACGAGCGACCCGGGGTACGACAGCGACGAGCCGCTCGAGGATCTCGGCGGCCGGCTGGTGCTCCCGGGGGAGTTCGAGGCGCGCCGCGAGGAGATCGAAGCGCAGCTCACGGACGTGACGATACCTCGGGCGGAGGCGACGGAGACGGCCGAAGGCGAGGCTGACGACTGAGGAGACGGGTCGTTCCCTCGCGGACTCAGAACCCGCCGTAACGGAGATAGACCATATCGGCGATGAGCAGTAGCTGAAAGAGTCCCTGCACGAGCCCCAGCTTCGCGTTCTGTTGGCCGATCGCCGAAATGACTGCTGGGTCGGGCGTGGCCGAGATCATCTGCTTGTACATCCGGATCTCGCCCGGAAGCAGGAAGCCGAACCCCTGGACCGACAGCACCGTCACGATCCCGAGCGCGACCGCGATGACGGGCGTCGTCATCTGGAACTGGCCGACGGTCGTCGCGACCCACGCCAGCGATCCGACGGTTCCGACCACGAAGACCGCCTGCCAGCGACGATCGCCGAAGACGTTCATCCGATAGCCGAACAGCAGGAGGATCGGGATCACGTTCGCGGCGGTGAACAGCGGGAGCCACGCGTCCGCGTGCGGGAACACGTCGAGCCGCTGCGCGAGCGTGATCCCGCCCGCGATCGTCGTGAACGCGAGCGACGGGAGGAGAAACGCCGTTTTCGGGGTGAGCCGCTCGAACACCGCCGCGCTTTGCTCCTCGTCGAGCCCGCCGACCACGGGGCCGAGCACGGCGCCGATGAAGATGTCCGTCCCCGTCCACATGAGCCCCGCCATCACGTGCACGTACGTGTGTATCTGGACCGAAGCGCCGGTGAGCGCGTAGCCGAGCGCGAGCAACGGGACTGCCACGACGGCGACCGCGAACGCGGGGTTGCCGCGCTGTGCCATTCCCCGAACCATCCCTCGAACCGATGTCGTCGACATGTCGTTTCGGGGACGTAGAAGCGATATGATAAATCTACCTCCACGACGGTATTCATCGCGACTACTACGGCGGAGAGAACGTCACCGCATCCGTGTCGGCGATCGGCGATCGTTTCGGCCGCTACTCCTCGACCGTCACGGTGCCGTCGTCACCGACTGTAACGACGTATCCCCGGTACTGGAAGGTGACGTACCCGGAGGTGTCACGGAGGACACCGGTCAGCGCGTCCGGGTCGACCACGGCGGCCAGCGGCGGGTCTAGTTGCTCCGGCGAAACGCCGTCCCGTTCGGCGATCGTCGAGAGGATCTCGTGGACAGTGTCGGAGGCCAATTGGATATATCTAAACCGTTCTACACAAAGAAGAAGCTTGTCGTAGCGGTCGTTGGGCGCCGTTTCGTGGGCCACATGTGACTCACCACTGTGTTTCCGAGTTGGCGTCGCCGAATCGAACGACTATCCCTTCGACGGAAAGTGCGTACACCCCGAATACCAGGTGTCCACGGTCTCGACGAGGTCGGCTCCGCCGAGGTGGTCAAGATGACACTTGACGTTCTGGATGGATGTGTCGATAGCCGCGGCGACGTCTGAAGTCGTCGCCCGGTCGTCGTCAAGCGTCGACAGTATCCGCCGTGCAGTGTCCGAGGAACCCGTCCGGAGAACAGCAGGCCGCTGTTCGTCGGCACCGACGACGGGGATTCCAATTTGTGCGAAGTCCGTGAACGACCTCGGCCACGGCCGCTACGAGTTCGAAGGCTTGCCGGACGAGACGATCGCGGTTCCCTCATCAAGAATTATTGACGATCGTGCACTTATTCATCGTATGACAGATCTGGTCTCGGGCTCGAAATCGGCTGTTAGCCGCCTCCCGCCTCGTACGGTCGGAAATCTCGTGCTCGCCCTCCTCGGGCTCCCGCTGTCGGTGATTCTGCTCGAGAGCACCAACACGGATCTCGGTACGGTACCCACGTTGGGGATTCACTGGATGTTCGCGCTTGCCGTGCTTGGAATCGCGATATACGGCGAAGACCTCTCGTTCGCTGACCTGGGGTTCCGGAAACCCACCGTCGTCGACCTCGGATATCTCCTCATAACGACGGTTGGTATCCTCCTTGTGTACACTGTGACGCCCCCACTCATCGAGGGTCTTGGACTCCCAGTCGGTGAGGGTGGTGGCCTCGTGGGGACAAGTGCTGGGATCGGTGTGGCGATCGCTTACGCCGTAACGATCGGGACCGTCGAGGAGATCCTCTTTCGGGGCTATCCGATCGAACGACTCCTCGCGTACACCGATAGTTCACTCGTCGCCGGTGGATTCACCTGGGTCGTGTTCACTGCCGCGCATGCCGTGAATTGGCCACTCGGGAGCCTGCTACAGACCGCGGCAGTCGCTGCTATGCTGACTGTCGTCTACCTTCGTCGACGGACACTGGCTCCCGTTGTTGGCGCACACGTGTTTGTGTGGGTGTTCGCGGCACTTGGACAGTTCTACGGGTAGGCCAGTATCGCTGGCTCTCCACGAGGTGGCCCTCCTGTGGGTAGAGAATCCCGCCGTTTACCGCGATAGCGATGTCACACCTCGAGGTCCGACACGTTTCACTCGGTCGATACATTTAGCCACCACAGGGATCACCCCAGAACGTCAGGGCTACGCTGAGCGACAGAGCGGCGACGACTGAACGAGCGGACGACGGCCCTCAGAGGTTCGCCGGCTTCAGCAGGTCGCCGTCGCCGTCCGGTTCGACCGGAAGCCGGGGTGCGCCGTCGCGTAGTTGCGGCCGAATCCAGCCGTGCGTGTTCACGACCCCTGCCTCGACCGACTGGCCCCCGGTGTCGACTACTGCGATGCCGTCGGCCCGGAGTCGCGCCACGTCGACGCGGGACCCGTAGTCCCGGATGTCGCCGTAGGCGATGAATCGCCCGTCCTCGCCGGCGGCGGTGAGACCCACGGACCCGAGCGCGCCGATGACGCCGTCGCCGGTCCCGCCGTACTCGTCGAGGAAGATGCCGGCGTCCTCGGCCACGGCGTAGGCTTCGTCCTTGTCAATGACGTCGTTCTGGGCGCGGTGGCCGAACGCCGTCACCGTCGCGGGCACCTCGCTTGCGGGCGCGACGCACAGCCCGGGGTCGGCGACGTCGGCCATCACGTCGACGAGGTGCTGTCCCGCGTCCGCGACGACGCCCTCGGCGGGGTCGTCACCGCCCTCCACCTCAAACACGAGGCAGGCCGCGCTGTTGTGGGTAGTGTAGGGAACCCGGTCGTCGACGAGGAACTGCTGGCGGACGCTCCCGACCCACGCGAGGTCGTGGCTCGCCGCCAGTTCCGCACCGAGATCACGGCTCACCCGGCCAGTGCCGTGGTCGCTGTCGAGCGAGTCGGTGTCGTCGATTCCGATGAGGAGTCGCATCGACGGATCTCCAGGGCGAACGACTTTAGTCGTTGTGAGCTACTCGCTGTATCCATGAAGAAACAACGGTCGCGGCGGCGGGTGTTGCAGGGGTTCGGGGCGCTCGGGGTTGGGGGACTGACCGGACTGACGGGCTGTGCCTCGGATACAGGGAGCGGTGACGGGACCCCGACGGGGACACCCTCGGGCGGTGACGGGACGGCGACGGCGACGCCGACGGCGACGCCCGCCCCAAAGACGGTGACCGACGCGGTGGGCCGCAGCGTGACGGTCCCGGCCGAGGTAGAGCGCGTGGTCGCACTCGGCTCCGGCGGGCTGCGGTTCGTCGTCTACGCCGGCGGGGTCGACCGGGTGGTCGGGGTCGAGCAGCTGGAGACGTCGAACGCCGACCGGCCGTTCCGGCCGTACACGCTGGCGAACCAGCAGTTGACCGACCTACCCACGGTGGGGACGCGAAAGAGCCCGGATCTTGAACGGGTGCTCCAGCAGGACCCGGACGTGGTCGTCTACGGCTACGCCAGCGAGAGCGACGCGAACACGGTGCAGGAGCAGCTCGGTGTTCCCGTCGTCGTCACCGAGCCGGGCGGCCTGACTCCGGACCTTCGTGACGACTTCTTCGGGACGCTCGACCTCCTCGGGAACGTCCTCGGCACCACCGACCGGACCGAGTCGCTGAAGACGTATGTCCAAGAGACCTTGAGCGACCTCGAATCGCGAGCGGCCTCGGTCGACCCGAAACCGCAGGGATATGTCGGCTATCTTGGGCGCGGAAAACACGGTCTCACGTTCACCCAGCCGGGGTACGTCCCCTTCGAGTTCGGTGGGGTCGCCAACGTCGCCGAGGGAGCCACCGGGACCGACGACGGTGGCGACGGCGGCGGTGGCGGCGGTGGCGGAGGGGGTGGGGGAGGTGGTGGAGGCGGAGGCGGTGGCGGCGGAGGTGGCCGCAAGGGCGCCAGCCGCATCACCATCGACCCCGAGACGCTCATCAAGTGGGACCCCGAGGTGCTGTTCGTCGACCTCGGCACCGAGTCGTACGAGGCGCTGGACGCCCCCGAGTATCAGGACGTCACGGCCATCGCGAACGACGAGGTGTACGCCGTCATGCCGACGCGGGACTACGGGACGAACTTCGGCACCATTGTCGCCGACGCCTACGCAATCGGTGCGGCGGTAAATCCCGACGCTTACGACGTGGACCCGGTGGCGAAGGCGAACGAGGTGTACGAGATGTTCGTCGGCGAGGGCGTCTACGAGGGCGTCGCCGACGCCTACGGTAACGGCTTCGGCAAGATGAGGTAGCCGGGCGGTGTCCGACAGCGACACACCCGGCACGGCGACCGGGGGCTCGATCGCCGAGAGCAGTGATACCGGGAAGTCGACCAAGCCCCGGAACCCCGTTGCCGCTTACGAGGAGCGGATCCGTCGGAAAGTCCTTGTCGTGGGCGGCCTCCTCGCCCTCCTATTGGGGCTGTCAACGGTCGCGCTGCTGACCGGGCCCATCGAGGTGCCGCTCCGATCGCTTCCCGCCATCCTGTTCGGGAGACAGGGTGGCACATCGGCACGGGCCGTCTGGAACATCCGCCTGCCGCGCATTGCGGCAGCCGTCGGGGCGGGGGTCGGCCTCGCAGTTGCTGGCACCGTCCTCCAGAGCCTGCTCCGGAACCCGCTGGCCTCGCCGTACACGCTCGGCATCTCGCAGGCGGCGGCGTTCGGCGCGGCCGTCGCCATCGTCGTCTTCGGTGCCGGCTCCTCGACGACGAGCTCCGCCTTCGACTGGGTTCCCTACCTGACGACAGCGACGGCATTCACCGCCGCGATGCTGTCGACGGGGGCCATCCTTCTCGTCGCCCGGTTACGTCCGGCCACCCCCGAGACGCTCGTCCTCACCGGTATCGCACTGGGTGCGTTCTTCGCCGCCGGCACCTCGGCGCTGGAGTACTTCGCCACGAACATCCAGCTCTCGGCGCTCGTCGCATGGAAGTTCGGGACCGTCTCCGGGGCGACGTGGAACGCGAACGTCGTCCTCTGGGTGACCGCGCTCGTCGCCGGTGTCTACTTCGTCCGTCGGGCGTGGGCCTACGAGGTGCTGGACGCCGGCGACGACACCGCCCGCTCGCTCGGCATCGACGTGACGCGAATCCGTATTGCGGGGATGATCGTCGCCTCTTTCCTCACCTCCGTCGTCGTTTCGCTGTTCGGCGTCATTGGGTTCGTCGGCCTCGTCGTCCCGCACATCGTCCGACGTATTGTCGGCGGGGATGAGCGGTTCCTCGTCGTCGCCGCGAGCATCGCCGGGGGCGCCCTGCTGGTCGCCTCGGATCTCGTCGCCCGCACACTCATCGCTCCCGTCGTCCTCCCGGTCGGTATCGTCACCGCCTTCGTCGGCGTGCCGCTGTTCCTCTACCTCATCGTCAACGGGAGGGAGTACTGGTGATAGAGCTGGACGCGGTCACGGCGGGCTACGACGACCCGGTCGTCTCTGACGTCTCGTTCGCGGTCGAGCGGGGCGAACTGGTCGCGCTGCTCGGCCCGAACGGCGTCGGAAAGTCCACGCTGTTGCGGACCGTCCTCGGCCTTCGCGACCCCCTCTCGGGGACGGTCACGCTCGACGGCGACGACGTGACGACGATGGACCGGACTGAAGTGGCCCGTCGACTCGGCTACGTCCCGCAGTCGGAGTCCGGTGGCCTGCCCTCGACCGTGTTCGAAACGGTGCTCACGGGGCGGAAACCCCACACCTCGTGGCGACCCACCGAGGAGGACCGAGCGGTGGTCGGCGAGGTGCTGACGCAGGTGGGTATCGACGATCTCGCGATGCGGCCCCTGACTGACCTCTCGGGGGGCCAGCGCCAGCAGGTCCGACTCGCACGGGCGCTCGCTCAGCAGCCGGAGGCGCTTGTCCTCGATGAACCGACCAGCAGTCTCGACCTGCGCCACCAGTTCGACGTACTGGATCACGTCGCCCGGCTCGCGGCCGAGGGGCTGGCGGTGCTGTTCGCGCTCCACGACCTCGAACTCGCCACGCGGTACGCTGACCGCCTCGTTTTCCTCGCCGACGGGGAGGTCGTGGCTGTCGGCGGCCCGGAGGTGGTCACCTCGGCCCTCGTCGCCGAGGTGTACGACATCCATGCCCGTGTCGTCGACGTGGAGGGCCACCGCGTCGTGCTGCCGGATCCCTGAACGGTCGCCGCTCCAGCCCTACTCCTCCGTAGCCCGCCCGTTCGCGTTCTCGAAGACCCCGTCGATGGCGCTCCCGTCGTCCCACTCGGCGACGTTCTCACGGATGAGTCGGTTTCTGCAAAAGCGCCATGTACGCAGCACCTTCCCAACAGCTGTTTCAGCGGCAGAGATATCGAACTAATGGGCTTCCAACAGAGCCGACCTCGACGGACCCGTATTTCAGGACACCTCAGGAGCCGTACCGCCGGGAGCGCCTCGATAGTATCCGTACGGGGCGCTGAAGGCAGTCTTTGAGAAAGAACTTTGCTACAGGTGTCACACATCCCGCTATGCATCTTCTCTGTGTCGACGACGACACGGCTTTTTTGGATCTCACAACGACGTTTTTACAGCGCAAACTCCCTGCGGCGACGATACACACCGCGACAAGCGCCCACGACGCACGGACACTCATCGAGACGGAACCGATCGCGTGTATCGTGTGTGATTATGAGATGCCGGGCCAGAACGGGATCGAGTTCCTCCATACGGTTCGTGAAACCCACCCGGAACTGCCGTTCATTCTCTTTACAGGGAGAGGCTCCGAAGAGATCGCCAGCGAAGCCATCTCCGCCGGCGTAACCGATTACCTCCAGAAACGGGGGACGGAACAGTACGACCGGCTTGCCACCCGCATCCGTCACGCAGTTGCCGAGTACCGAACGGAACGCGAACTGCGAGAGCGAGTGAAGGAACTCACTGCGGTTCAAACGATCAGCGATCTGCTCACCGACAGCGACGGTCAGTTGGCGGAGCCGCTCCAGCAAGTCGTTACGTACCTTCCACAGTCGCTGCAGTTCCCGGAAGCGGCAGTCGCTTCGCTCGCCATCGGGGAGACCGAGTTCACCTCTCCGGGGTACGAACCGCCAGTTCACCAACTCGTAGTCCATGACGTGACCACCGCCGGTACTGAACTCACACTCACCATCGGCTACACCACTGACTCGGTGTCCGAAACGGACGGCGATGTGATCCTCCCCGAAGAACGGGAGCTGGCCACCACGATCCTGCAGCTCGTCACGGCGTACCTTGACCGGCGACACGTCCTCGCAGATCTCCGGAAGGCAAACCGCCGTCTGGACCTCATCCTCGAGAACACGACCGCGGTGATGTATCTGAAGGATGCTGATGGCCGGTACGTGTTTGTGAACGCCGAATACGAGCGGTTGTTCGACATCGACTCCGAGGAGCTCGTCGGACAGTTCGATGAGGACATCCACCCACCGGAGGTCGCCGAAACCGTCCAGGCGAACGATCGCCGTGTCCGTGAAACTGGTGACCCGATCGAGGTCGAAGAACGAATCACGGTGGCCGGTGACGAGCGAACGTATCTCTCATTGAAAGTCCCCGCACTGGACACCGATGGTGAAGTAGAGGGCGTGTTCGGGGTGTCCACGGAGATCACCGAGCGCAAGGAACGAGAGCGTCAGCTCGAAGCCCTCAACAGGGAGATTCCACGGTTACTGTCCGCTGAAACGGTCGAGGAAGTCGCCGAACGCGGTGTTTTCCTCGCTCGTGAGATCTTGGGTTTACAGGCGAACGCGATTCATCTGTACGACGCGGAGAACGAAGAGCTGGCCCCTGTTGCGTACACTGATGACGTTGTGGATCTCGTCGGAGATCCCCCGACGTTTCGTGACGGAGAGAGTATCGCGTGGCGGGTGTTCGAGGACGGGGCCGTGACGGCGATCGACGACGTCCAGACTGATCCGGACATCCACAACCCGGAGTCACCGATCCGCAGCGAGTTGTACCTCCCGCTGGGAGAGTACGGCATCCTGATTGGCGGGTCGCCAACTCCCTCGGAGTTCGATTCACAAGACGTAACGATCGGCGAACTACTCGCCGCCCACCTCACCACTGCACTCTCCCAGGTCAACACCGAACAGGCGCTACGCGAGCGGGAGTCGGAGTTGGAAGCCCACAACGAACGGCTCGAACAGTTCGCCAGTATGGTCACACACGATCTGCGCAATCCGTTATCGGTTGCGTCCGGCACCCTCGAACTGTACCGGGAAACCGGGGACGCATCGCACCTCGAAACGATCGACACGTCTCTCACTCGCATTCAGGAACTCATCACCGATCTCGCCGCACTCGCACGTCACGGCATCCCCGACGAACCCCACGAGCCGGTGGAACTGTCCGAGGTGGCCCGCGACGCGTGGACGTTGATCGACACCCGGTCAGCGACCCTCTCGACGGACCCGTGCACAGTGACTGGCGATGCAAGCCAGCTCACCGCGCTCTTCGAGAACCTCTTCCGGAATGCGGTCGGACACGGCGGCGAAGACGTGACGGTTCGAGTTGGTCCGCTCGAAGACGGGTTCTTCGTCGAGGACACCGGCGACGGCATTCCCCCCGACGAACGTGACACCGTGTTCGAGCACGGCTACACGACGGGCTACAGCGGAAGCGGTATCGGACTCACGATAGTCTCACGAATCGCCCAAGCTCACAACTGGGACATCACCGTTACGGACAGCACGGAGGGCGGCGCCCGGTTGGAGTTCCGCCAGTCGCGCTCAGCCGAAACGGATAACTGAGCGGACTGTCCCTGCCGGCACATCCAAGCCTCTCCCCGTCCGAGGAGTTCCACAGCGGCAGTTCGACCCTCGATATCGTCGCCGACCGGTCGCGAGCGACGACGGACCGAGCCCCCGTCACGTTCCGCATGCTGAACCCTTTTCACTCGAAGCGACGAACTCTCGATCGATGACAGACCTCGCGGACGTAGACTTGGAGTTCGTTCAGCTCGGGGACACCGGCATCCAGACGAGCGAGCTGCAGTTCGGTACGTGGCGATTCGGCAAGGAGACCGAGGAGGGCAACGTCGAGATCGGCGAGAAGCGCGCCCACAAGCTGCTGGACGCCTACGCGGAAGCCGGCGGTCGCTACATCGACACCGCCGACGTGTACGGCGGCGGCGAGAGCGAGCGCTGGATCGGCGACTGGCTCGCCGACCGCGACCGCGAGCGCTACACCATCGCCTCGAAGATCTTCTGGCAGATCCGCGACGGCGACCCCAACAGCCGCGGGACGAACCGAAAGAACATCCGCCATCGGATCGACGCGCTGCTCGACCGCCTCGGCACCGACTACGTCGATGTCCTGTACATCCACCGATGGGACGATCAGACCGACGCTCGCGAGCTGATGAAGACGCTGAACGGCCTCGTCGAGGACGGCAAGGTACACTACCTCGGCGCCTCGACGCTGCGACCCGACGCCTGGAAGATCGCCCGCGCGAACGAGATCGCGCGCAACGAGGGGTGGGAACCGTTCTCGGTGCTCCAGCCGCGCTACAACCTCGTCGACCGCGAGGTCGAGGGAGACTACCTCGAAATGGCACGCCACGAGGACCTGGCGGTGTGTCCGTGGAGCCCGCTGGGGCAGGGCTTCCTCACCGGGAAGTACGACCGCGAGGACGGCCTCACGGGCGACTCCCGGGCCGCCGAGTCCGGCCGGTTCGCGGAGGCGTACCTCACCGAGGAGAACTTCGACGTCCACGACGAACTCGACGCCGTCGCCGACGAGGTCGACGCCTCGCCCGCACAGACCGCCCTCGCGTGGCTGATGCACCGCGACGGCGTCACGGCGCCGATCGTCGGCGCTCGGACGACCGAGCAGTTGGAGGAGAACCTCGCGGCCGCGACCATCGACCTCTCCGAGGAACAGGTCGACCGGCTCACCGAGGCGAAGGGAGGCCCGTACGCGGGGCTATAGCGTCTCCCGACGGACGCGTCCCTCCCGGGGTCACTCGTCGCTCTCCCGCGCTCGCCTAACCGCAAGTGTCGCACCGACGCCCGCGGCCGAGCCGGCGATAACACCGGCCGTGAACGCGGTGCTGCGGCGGTCGTTCGCCGACTGACGCCGCAGCGCCGAGTCGCCGTCCGTCGCGACGGTCAAGCTGTACTCGTGGACGTCGCCGGTCGTCAGTGCGCCCGTTCGCGATGCGTCGACGCGCGTGTCCTCCTCGTCTGCGATGAGTGCCCGGAGTTCGTACTCGGTATCGGCGTTCGCGAGGAGACGAATCCGATACCCGCCCGGAACAGCACCGTAACACGTTCTGATTCGCGGAAACCGACCGCGACCGCGGTCCATGTGACGGCCACGAAGCCGGCCGATCGGCTCGCCTTCGTCCGGCCCGACGACCGCCACCGCCACGTCGTCGCTGTCGACGGCGACCTGCGCGATCGGGAACGTCCCTCCACGGATCGCGTCCGCGTCGACAGTGAAGTGATCCAGTGGCCCCGCTCGATCCCGACCGGTTGTGCGTTCGATCTGATCGTAGCGGCTGTACACCATCCCCGTGTACTCGCCGTACGGTTGCATCACGAGGTCGTCGCCCCGGCGAGCGAACCGGATCGACGGCGGGCTGTTCGCGTGCGTCGCGGCCGACCGGTTCGGGTCGTACACATGCACCCTGTATCCATCGTCGAGTGGCTCGACGCGGTGCGCGAGGACCTGGTGGGCGGTCAACGAGTCGTCGAAGACGACCACCGACGCGGAGCCGGTGGCGTCGACGACGCCGCGAACGTCTCGGAGGACGGCGGCCTGGTCGAGCCATGCCGGCCGAAGGATCGCGAGTCGAGCGATCCACGATCGGAACCGAAGGAACTGGTCCGCCTGTCGGGCGACGATCTCGTCGTACACCGGTGCTTCCGGGCTGTCGAGCGGCTCGGTCGGGTGTTCGATCCCGGCGGCCCTCGGACGATCGACCGGGATCGATTTGGGGTCCCTGTGGTACGCCTGCGCGGCCAGCGTCATCCCGTAGCAGTGGCCGTTCGTTCCGGCACGCTGGGCCACCGAAGCGCGCAGTTGTCTGGCCAGCGCATCGGTAACCCCTCGAGGGAGTCCGGTCGTGTCGATTCCGAGTGTCGTTGTTGCCTCCTCACGCCACTCCCGACGGACGAGCGCCCGGACCTCTGCCGTCGGCGGCGCCGCCGGCTCCTCGAAGTACCGGGAGGTGCTTCCCCAGTTTCTGAACCCGAAGCCGTGGTCGCTCGGGACGAACCGCCGGTTCGCGGTGGCGGCGTCGGCGGCGGACCCTGATACGGCGGCCGATCCGCGCCCAACGGCGATGCCGCCGGTCGCGACGAGGCCGCAGGCACGCAGCGCCCCCCGACGCGTGAGTTCCGTCGGCACGCTCGGTTCGACGCTTATCCGGCACTTAGCGATTGTGCCCGCCCGTCAGACCGGTTGATGCATCAGGTACCTATTGTACATGGTTCAGATATTGTAGATGAGGTGAGGTAGCTGTCTATTTCGATTGCGCGAGTTCGACGCTCGCCAGCTCACCGTCCAACTCCCGTATCTCCTCGTTGTACGCCTCGACGAAGCCGCGGAACTGCGGAGCGTACTGGCGCACGTCGGCCGCGGAGGGCGCCTCGTACTGCGAGAGGAGGTAGACGCCGCCGCTGCCGCCCGCGCGGAGGTACGAGACGCCGTCGCGGTCCCACTTCAGCTCCCAGCGGGTGCCGTCGACGCGGGCGGCGTAGGTCCCGTAGTCGCCGCCCTCGTAGCGGTGTAGCTCGCCCGCCATCCGATCGCAGGCGTCGCGAACGGCGTCGAGCACGCGGTCGCGCTCGGCGACGACCGTCTCCGTCGTCGTCGGCTCCGGGAACTCCGTCGACACGTCGTCGAGGACGCCCTCCAGCGAGTCGACGTGGTCGTTGAACCCGCGAACGAACGCGTCGTAGTCCGCCAGCGCCGTCGCCAACGGTTCGGGCTCCGGATCGCGCTTCGTCGAGATCACGTACACGTCCGACCCGCTCCTCGGCGAGAACAGGAGGTACTCCAGATCGCCGCCCTCGTACTTCACCGTCCAAGTGCCGCGGTCGGTGTCGACGTCCCGACTGCCGTAGTCGCCGCCCTGCAGCAACGCCAGTTGGTAGGCGATACGGCCGGCGTGATCGCGGACCGCCTCGACGATCTCGTCGCGGTGGTCGGCGACCGCGTCCGCATCGGCGGGGTCGACCGGGGGCCAGTCAGTCACGGCTGTAGGTGGCGCTGCCGGGGCATAACCGCCGCGGTGTCGTTCGGCCGGTCCCCCGCCTTCGCCAGCTACCCGTGCGTGAAGATGTACGCCTGCCCGTCGTCGACGCCGACGCACAGGTCCAACTGCTTCGAGAGGTCGAGGCTCGTCGGGTTCTGCTTGCAGACGACGAGGTCGTCGAACGGTTTCTCACACGCCGGGCACGCGACCGCGACGGTGTTCTGGTACGACTTGATCGCGGCGTTGTCCTCGCGCTTGGTCAGCGACGTGAGCAACTCCTCCGTGTCGATGTCCATACCTCCCGATACGGGGCCCACCTAATCAATCATCAGGGAGAGGCAACCGATCGAGTCGCGTTTACAACCGTTCGATCACGGTCTCGGCGAACCGGGTCAGCTCCGACTCGGGATCGTCGCCCCCGGTTGGCGAGACGAGGACGTGGTCGACGCCAAGGTCATCGAGACCGCGGAAGTACTCGACGAACCACTCGGCACCGGCGCGATAGCCGAGGTGACGGTGTTCGGGGTCCGCGGCGGGGTCCTCGGCGAGTTCGGTTCGAACCGCCATCGCGTACGGCTTGCCGTCGGCGGCCGCGCGCCAGTCGTCGAGATACGACTCGAGCGTCGATTCGGGGAGGTGATAGAAGAACCAGCCGTCGCCGTGATCCGCGATCCACTCGACCGACTGGCGAGCGAACCCGGTCGGAAGCACCGGGATCGTGCCCTCGACCGGCTTCGGGACCACGTCGAGTTCGCCGTCGAGTTCCCCCCACGAGCCGTCGACTTCGGGGTACTCGTCGCGCCAGACCGTTCGCAGGAGCTCGACGGATTCGCGAAAACGCTCGCCGCGGTCGTCGATGTCGACGCCGAACGCCGGAAACTCGGGATCCCGGTCCCCGGTCGCGACACCCATCACCAGCCGACCGTCCGAGAGGTGATCGACCGTCGCGGCGCTCTTGGCGACGTGAATCGGGTGTCGCAGCGGGAGGACGACGCTCGCGGTGCCGATCGCGATGTCGTCGGTGTGGGCGGCGACGTGGCCGAGCCACGGCCACGTGTCGTACGTCTGGCCGGCGTCGCCGAAGCGCGGCCAGTACAGCGGCACGTCGCGTGCCCACAGCCCGTCGAAGCCGACCGCCTCCGCGTGGGCGGCCAGTCTCATCTCCTCATCGACGGAGGGGCGCGACTCGCGTGCGTCCGTCAGCGGAAACCCCACGCCGAAGGTCAGATCGTCGCCGGCGAACAGACGGCCGTACCCGCGATGGTCGCTCCAGTCGGTCACGCGCCACCGTCCGCGCCCGGCGCGTATGTCACTGGTGGTTCCGACGCCCACGGAGACGCCACTCGTTCACCGAACCCCCACGCCGACGTGACCTCACCGTCTCGTCCGGTTTCACGGCTCCTCGAACGTCGCCACGACCCCGGCGTGATCCGAGGGCCACACGGAGACGCTCCGACCCTCGTCGTCGACCTCGAGACGGTCGCCTCGCCTGTGGTTCACCCGGCGAACGTCGGTGGCCTGAAGGTCGCCCCGCCGGAGAACGGCGTCGATCCGCCTGCTCAACTCCGACTGGTCGTTGCGGAGGTCCGGCGACTGACAGCACGTGTTCCCCGTCGCCCGGGGGTTGACCCGGTCGTAGGAGTCGGTGAAGCTGTCTGTGAGCAGGTCGTAGGCGGCCGGATCGTATCCAGGGCCGCTGTTGAGGTCGCCACAGAGGACGACGGGGTTCGTTCCCCGGAGGTCGTCGAGCAACTCTCGCGCCTGCACGACGCGGAAAAACGACGACACCGACTCCAAGTGCGTCGAGACGGCGGTGAACGCGGTCTCGTCCGTCGCGACGTCGGCCCGCGCGTACCCCCGGCGGAGCGCGACCTCCTGGTCGGTGCCCGGGACCGTCAGCGGCAGGTCCGCGTCGTACGAGTTCGTGACGACGCCGTCGACGTCGACGCCGGCCCGCACGAGGAGCGCGTTCCTGTCGGTGACACGGAGGTCGACGGGCCCGTCTTCGGTCTCGGCGGGGAGTTCCGCGTCCGAGGTGGTTGCCACCGCCGCGCGGTCGTATCGAAGCCCTCGCGCCTCCAGCGCTCGCTCCACCTCCGCGAGGAGGTCGACGACCTCGGTCGCGGCGCCGTCAGCGCCCACCGACGCGAAGTCGCCCGGCTCCTGTTTCCTGAACAGTGACGCCTCCTGAAGCGCGACCACGTCGGCGTCCGCCGTCGCCACCGCCGCGGCGACGCCATCGGCCCGTGCCCGGTACTCCGCGGGCTCGATCTCCGACAGGAACCGCCCGACAGTACGGCGAAGCCCCTCGTATGAGGACGCGCCGAGCAGCCGCGAGAAGTCGAGCCCGAGATAGACGTTCTGTGTCAGCACCGTCGCCCGCGGTGGGGTCTCCGCCCGGCCCACCGTCAGACCCCTTCCCGCGACGGATGCCCCTACCGCCCCGGCCAGCCCCCGAAGGACGGCCCGACGGTTCGACCCTGAACCGGGCCCGCCCGATTTGTGCGCACGCATACCGGACGCTCGTCCGGGAATCGCTTCGTTATACGGAGGTAACGCGTCCGTAGTCGATCGGTATCGCTCCCCTCCTCGAGGACACGTCATCGGGAAACACGGGGGAGTTGAGACTACAGTGGGTTTAGCGGGCCTGTGATGCGTGGTTTCGGGCGAATTTTTCGAGGCGAAGCTGCTTAGGATCTACTCTCGATAGTCTTCTCGTGTCGTACTACTGACTAGACCGGTGAATCTCCAAGATCCCCGGCAGCGTTGCCACTCAGGAATCCGTATTGCCCCGGACAGAGTATCTCTCTATCCGATTCCGGTCTCCTTCTTCAGCAGCGTGAGCGTATTGTCGGCCGTCACAATGGGGGAGTGCTCGTATTCACCGGTCAACTCGACTTGGACGAGTAGATCAACCGCTCGCCAGATCGAGTACAAGAGACACGCGAAAGCGAAGTAGAAAAACCGCAGTCCGAAATTCGTCGACGTCGTCGCGGCCATGAATCGCTTAATCGACCGATAGCCACTCTCAATCTCCCACCGGTAGCCGTACTCACTGAGAAAACCGCCACCCCGGTTGGACATGAACACCGCGTACTGTCGATAGTCGTCGTGCTCAGAGTTCTCTTTGCGTCGGTAGATCAACGTCGTCTCATGCCACTCGTTCTTCCCGAGATGGGGTTTCCGATCGGTCTCGTACCGGTCTTGATGATGCTGGAGCAACCGCTTGGCCTGGGCTTTCTCGCTCGTCTGCATCCGCTTCGGCACGACGTACGACAGTCCACGCTGGCTGATCATCTCCAGGACGTGCTGACTATCGAACTCCCGATCCATCAGGACGTTATCGACGTGAACGAGGTCCTCAGCGGAGTCAAGTAGATCTTCAACGATTTCCTTACGTGACTCGCCTTTCCGTACCGGGCGGGCATCAAGGACGAGCGGGACTGCGTTACCGACCAACTGGACCGTGGCCCACTGGTAGGCGTACTCGTCATTCTTCTCCTTCGTCCCGATAATCTCGTGCTCGTGGCCGGTTCGGTCGCCCGTGAAGGGATCGTCCTCGGTGATGTCGATGGCGACAATACCCGCCCGGAAGAACTCCTCCGTTTCTGCGAGCTCGTCGGTGAGCTGTCGAACCCCCTATCGGTACATATCGCGGATTTGCTCGATGGAGAGACCACGAATCTGGTCGCGATGGCCGTGTCCGAGTGGTGTTCGATCACGCGTCGACTCGTGGATGAAGCTCCGAGCGCCCTCGTTGGCGGCCAAATTCTCACGGAGCCCGAGATAGGTCTGTAAGCCCCAGTAAGCGTTCTCGGGAATCTCACATCCCTCGCCACGGTTGAGCGAGAACGTGGGGAACACGACGCGACTGACGTGGTCGGTGATCTTCCCAGCCTTGTCGAGGATGGCCTGGTCGTCAGGGTCCGATTCAGCGGCGTCGTGGGCTCGATCCGGGAGGTTTCGCTCTGGGTCGCGTGGCACAGCGACATCCGCGTTCTGCGATTTGATCAAGATCGTTCGAGCCGCTTTCTGGACCGTCTCGCGAAGATCTCGCGTGAAACGCTCGTTCCAGGTGCGCCACAGTGTCGAATGATCCGGAACCGTCCCCAACTCGAGGCGTTCACAAAGTTCCGGATGGCTTTCGAGGTGCTTGACGAGAGGTGTTTCGTGCGTCCAGCCGTGGAGTTCTTTCAGAACGAACACGCGAAACAGGGTGTCCATCTCGTAGTGTGTCGGACTCTCGTAGCAGTTGTGGGCCTCGAATTGGAAGTAGGCCAGCGGAAGTTCGCAGACGAACTGCTCAACAAAGATGTGCTCTTGGTGCGTGAACCAAGCTCCTGAGACGATCCGAACGTCCGATTCTAATCCGGCAAGTGAGGTGCGATCGTACAACGGTGTCGAATCATACGCTGGCCACTCAACGTCCGACCGTCGTGCAATTTGTCGAAAGACGGTTCTCCGAGATTCAGTAGTAATGGGCACTACCGGACAATCGCTATGGTCCCCTCAATAACACGTCTACATCTAACCAAAAGGCCGGACCCGTACAGAAGCTAACGTTTTATTTGTGCTCTTTTGATTTAGTCGCTTCCACGCTCCCTCGTTCAGAACGGTCAACAGCTTCGCTTGCCGAGGCAGCCTGTTTTTGCTCTTTCACTCGTTGTTCAATCGACGCCTGCATCTCACGCATAAACTCGTCCACCGTGTTACCCATGAGGATGATTGGTCGGCCAGCGGTGAACAGTTCAGTTAGAACCTGTTCCGGGTCCGCATTCTGACTGTGGCACTCGGTCGGAACATCGACGTTTTCGGCGAACGCACGTGTGTTAGCTCCACCGACATGAGCTTCATCGATTAACTCTCGCTCGAATAGCAACTCGATATATTGAGCAAATGACGCTGTACGCCCTCGCCGGTCTCGCCGGAGGTATACGAACGGGGTGATACATTCGTCATCGACGAGCACCCGTCGAACCATCTCAGTACTTTCGACGTCGTTCACCTCGGCAGCGTTGAAGATGCGTCCGTCTTCAAGTTCTATCCACGTCGGTTGGATCGCACTGAGGAACGATTCGATCTCTTCGGCTGGAAGTGGCGGTTCACCAACAGCGTCTAACACCGCATTGACTGCGTAAATCGTTTCAGAACCGATCAGTCCATCGTGTTCGTCGGGAATCTCGACCTGCTCGATAGTCCCTCCGCGGCGTTCGATCTCTTTCCGCATGTATTCGTGCAACACCGGGTGTTGCTCACCGCTCACGACGTGTGTCCCCGCCGGGACCGACCGCGCAAACGAACGTGCGAGGTCTGTCCGAGTCTTCCCGAGGGTATCTGTGTGGTCCTGACGGACGTTCGTCAACACGATGATGTCTGGATCGGTCAGACGCTGGTTGAACAGCCGGGTCGTATATTCTGTGATCCCCTGATTCTCGAAGATAGCGACGTCGTCCGGCTCGTACGCATCGAGTTCGGGGACGAAATCGGCGATGAGACTGATATTCTCGTAGAGCGTCGTTCGAGGCCCCCGTCGTTCGATAGGATGGACCTCGCCGTTGTGGATCAGTAGTGGATGGTTGCCGGTGATCTTCGTGAGCGTGTCGTACCCTCGGCGATTGAAGACGTCGTCCAGCCGTTGGGTGGTTGAGGATTTACCGCGAGTCCCCGAGACGACAATCTGGGCATCGATCTGATCCAGAATCTTACGATGTCGAATACCTCTCGTTATTTCACTGACCAGTCCTGTTAAACTCGACGAGCCGACTTCGATTGGCTTCGGGCCGGTCTTCCACTCGTACTCCGCCCCAACCAAGAACATCGGCAGCGCCCCCGCCGCATAGTCGAAGAACTGGTCCGCCGCGGACTGTGCTGCCACTTCCGTCGGGAAGCGATCGGCACTATGCCCCAGTACCCCGTTTGCAGTTTGGAGCCGCCAGACCCAGTTGTTTCGTTCCTCCGGAAGTTCTCCTGACGGTGTGGCCTCTCGTTCGACGATTATGTCGGGCGCATCGACATCGGTGTCTGGGAAGGACTCTTCGTTCCCCGACAGTTCTGCAACAGCGGCGCGAACAATGTCAATTGCATCGCGTGCTGCTCGGGATGTGTCGTAGTGGCGGCTGCCGGTTGCTAGTACCTCCGCTGGACCCCTAAGACGCCACGACCAGCCGAACCCACGGCCGTAGATCTCGAAGGCGGTCCGACTCATGTTTCACCCCCTTCAGAGAGAACCGACGCAGAGAGAACCTCCTCTTCGCTTGGAGGTGACACGGTATACCAGTACGCGATACCCAAGGCAGCCACCCAGAGAACCGCTGCAATCCCCAGGACAGGCAACGTCAGCTCTTGTGGAAACCCACGAGGTTGGGGAGCACTGAACAGTCGAGCGACGATCAAAGCGGGGACGAAGACCACGATCTGAAGCGGGAGGACGAGGCGGCGCTCGAAGGGGGCCGACGCATGCGCGTTGTAGGCCCCGACACCTGCTAAAATCGCGGTGAAGAACGCCGACAGTCCTCGCTCAATTGGTACGACAAACGTCAGCGATACCGCGGCGAAGATCGCGACTGCGACAGTCACTCCGAGAAGCACTCGTCCGTACCGGAGTGTGAGGTAGTTCGACAACTGAATGAAGCCGAACGATAGCGCAAGCAAAAGGACGTACAGGATCACGAGCCAATAGCTCGCTAGGGCGTAAATAGCGAGGAGGACCGCACCGATAATCCCGACACGAACACCGAACCGACCCCGGAGCCGTTCAGAGAGAACGAGCCCACCAGCGAACAGTCCGGCCACAATCTCTCGAGGGAGGATGACAGATTCGGGATCGATGGGCACTACAACACCTTTGTAAATAGCGACGTCTGCCGTCGAAGAGAAAAGGACCGGCGGCGTCAGGGTGCCAAATTCACGCGCATATCCATTGGAAACCAGTACCCAGCCGAGCGCAGTGAGGGTAACGAACAACCCGACACTCGCCAAGAGGTCGTTTCGGCGATACTCCGGCTTGATTCGATGGTAATTGTACGCTGCGAGTCCAGGGAGAATACTTCCCAGAAACGCAACCACTCCCACCTCAAGTCCTAATTGCAGGATGAAAAAGAGCGTGACTACTGGAACGGCTGTGCCGATGACCATCGCTGCGATGAGCTCGTCACGACCAAATATCAACGTTCGACGACGGAGGATCCACAGGCCGACGTACGCGGCTGCCGCGCTCAACACAAAAACGGGGAGCATGACGAAGTTCTTCAAAGAGTACACGGCAAGAACGGGAATGGTGATTGATCCTCCCATACGATACCCGGTAAACTGAGTGATGGCCCCGACGCTCAAGAGACCGATAACGGCGACTAGTGTGGCCACCCACATTGTGACTATCTACCAGCTAATGCAGCTTTACTGTTTCAATTCTGTACGGTCGCTTACTGGAGAGTTTGCTGTACACGTCCGTACAGTTCGGATTTGTTGAAGGGCTTCGCCAGGAAATCGTCCGCGCCTGCCTCGAGCGCTCGAACGATGTCCTCCTCCCGACTCCGAGATGTCAGAATAATAACCTTAATGTCCTGCACCCCGTCGTGCTCCCGGATATGGTCCAGAACCGAAAACCCGTCCATCTCTGGCATCATGACGTCTAGAATGACCGCTTTCGGTAGTGACTCCGAGGATTCTTCTAAGTACTCCCATGCCTCCCGACCATCTTTTACAGTCTCCACGTCGAACTCCCCACTAAGACTAACATCGATCATCTCTCTGATGTCTTCGTCGTCGTCAGCAGCCAGAATTTCCGCAGGCATACTAGCAGCGTATCCGTCCCTTTGCTTATATTGACCGACATACCACAACTCCCTCGATTATTGCGTTTTTACTCGTCAGCGACTTCGATAGCCCACGAGGAAGTCTCGCAAGAAATATTTAACGAGTCAGACAATCAAGTCTCTGTAACTGTGCTCGGTACTACTGACGAACTGGGCGATCCAATCCGCGTCCTCTACGTGAACTCCGATCCCGCGTTCGCGGAGTTGGTTCAAACAAAGCTCCAACAGACGAGTACCGAGATCAACTGTATACCTGCCGGCGGTATCGACGAAGCACTACACCATCTTGCTACGGAACGAATCGACTGTATCGTAACGGCGTACTCGCTCGAAGATTCCGACGGTATCGGGTTTACGGAGTCGATTCGCCGGCAGAACGACGATATCCCGATACTCCTCTTTACTGGACAAGGGAGTGAGGAAATCGCGAGCAAAGCGACTCGTGCCGGCGTCTCGGACTACATCCCAGTCCGATCGGAGCGTGATAACTTCACACTGCTCGCGGCCCGCATTCGAACGCTCACGAAGGCTGCTCGTAAACGAACGGAGGCCGAGCAGACGAAACGGCGCTTCCGACGAACGCTCGAGCGCGCAACTGACGCGATTTACGCCGTCGATACCGAGTGGCGCATCGAGTATATGAACGAGAAAATGGCCGAACGAATCGGCCGTGACTCGGACGCGGTCGTCGGAGAGACCATCTGGGAAGAGTTCCCGTCGATCGTCGGGACGGAACTCGAAGACAAGTATCGAACGGCGATGGAGACTGGTGAACCGGTATCGTTCGAACAGCGTCTGGGAGCGCCGTTCGACTACTGGGTCGAAGTGCGAGCGTTTCCAGATGACGACGGGCTGACTGTCTTTTCGCGTGAAATTACTGCCGAGCGAGAGCGGGAACTGAAGCTAGAGCGCAGTGACGCGATTCTGGAGAACACCCACGACGTCGTGTTCGTCCTCGACGAGACGGAGAACGTCGAGTTCGCGAATACGGCCGCAAAGCGGTTGCTCGCCGGAAATCAGTCGGCCCAACTCACAGGACAACAGCTCGAAACGGTCCTCGGTGACCGCGTTAGCGATGCCGGTGTAACGCGATTCTCCCAGGCAGTCGAATCGACGCTCGACGAGATCGAGAGCGAGGGTGGGTCCACCGGGTTGTACGATGCAGACCTACAGCTCGACATTGTGGCCGGGACCAGTGAGCGAACGTTCGACGTCCAGGTGACGCCGTTCCAGAGTCGAAAGAGTAAGCAGGTGCTCGTTGTCGCTCGAGACGTGACCGAACAAAGCGAGGTGCAGCGGCAATTGGAACGAGAGCGGGACGCACTCCAGGACCTCCAGGCGGTCATGGCAGAAAGCGATGTCTCGGCCGAGTCACGCCTCCAGAATCTCCTGGAAGTCGGTTGCCAGACGCTCGGGCTCGAAATCGGCATTGTCTCGCGGATTCAGGACAGCGACTACACGGTCGAAGCAGTTCACGCACCGGAAGCCGATATCAAAGCTGGCGATCAGTTCGATCTCGAATCGACGTACTGTGCGGAAGTCGTCGGCACGGATTCGGTCTGTTCGTTCGTAGACGCCGTTAGCGACGGGAAAGAGACGCATCCTGCCTACCGTGACTTCGAGTTAGAATCGTACATCGGCGTGCCACTCGTCGTCGATGACACGCGTTACGGAACCGTCAATTTCTCGAGTCCGACGACGCGGGTCGCGCCGTTCGGAGCGCTCGAACGGACGTTCGTCGAGCTGGTTGCACAACTCGTGAGTACCGAACTCTCGCGTCGTCGTGACCGTACCGAACTCGAACGTCAGGAGTTCCTCTTCGACCGCGTTCAGGAGATCGCAAATATCGGTATCTGGGAATTCATCCCATCGAGCGGCGAACTCACCTGGTCTGACGGGGTCCGCCAGATCCACGGTGTCGACGAGGACTACGAGCCAACCCTCGACGACGCGATCGAGTTCTACCACCCCGACGACAGAGAGACGATTACCGCAGCGGTCGACCAGGCAATCGAAGACGGGGAACCGTACGACCTCGACCTCCGAATCGTTCGACCCGACGGCGAGGTGCGTGACGTTCGGGCGTGGGGAGAGTACGTTGAGGACACACCACAGGGCGACGCAGTACTTCGGGGTGTTTTTCAGGACATCACGGAGCGAGAAGCGGAACGCCGGAAGCATCGAGGGCTCGCGGAGGAATACGAGGCGTTGCTCCAAACATCTGGGGACGCGATATTCTTGCTTGACGTCGATACCGCTGGTGAGGACCCGTCGTTCGAGTTCGCCAGACTTAGTCCCGGATACGAGTCACAGACCGGAATTACGACCGAGGAAGTTCGCGGCAAGACGCCACGAGACGTGTTCGGCGACCAGGAGGGTGCTGAACTCGAGGCCAATTACACTCGCTGCGTCAATCAGGGTGCCCCGATCTCGTACCGTGAAGAGCTCGACGTCGGTGACGGTGCTCAGTTCTGGGAGACCAGCCTCGCACCGGTCGTCGTCGATGGCGAGACCGTTCGAGTCGTAGGCATCGCTCGGAACGTCACCGAGCAAGTCGAGCGGGAGCGCGAACTCAAGGCGACGAACCAGCGACTGGAATCGCTCATCGAGGCCACGCCACTAACCGTCATGGAGATCGACACGGATGGGACCGTCATCCGCTGGAACGACGAGGCTGAAACCATGTTCGGCTGGTCGCAGGACGAAGTGCTTGGCGAGTTCAATCCGATGGTCCCGGACGAGCAGGAGGAAGAGTTTGCCTCACACCGGCAGCGGGTCCTGAACGGCGAGCGAATCCGAGCAAAGGAGATACGCCGAGAGACGAAGGGCGGAGACGAACTGGACCTGCTCTTGTCGGTCGCGCCGGTTACAGGCCCCGACGGAGAGACCACGAGCATCCTCGCCGTCTTGGAGGACATAACCGAACAGAAACGGTTGGAAGCTCGCCTCCGCTCGCTTCAGGACACCGCACAATCGCTCAGCGGCGCTGAATCAAGCGACGAGATCGGAGCCATCGCCGTCGGTGCCGCGGCCGAGATACTCGACCTCGATATCACCGGAATTTGGGAGTACGACGATCGAGAGAACGTGCTCGTCCCAATTACGGAAACGTCCGAAGCACGAGACCTGTTTGGCGATTCTCCCCGATTCACCCCTGGAGACAGTCTCGCTTGGGACGTGTTTGTGTCCGGAGAAACCCAGGTATATGATGATGTCCAAGTCGAGGGTCAACCCCACAACCCGAACACAGAGATACGGAGTGAGATTCTCGTCCCACTAGGTGAGTATGGGCTCATGTCGACGGGGTCAGTTTCTACGCAGGTCTTTTTTGAGACGGACGTCGACCTGTTCCGGATTCTCGGTGCGACTGTCGAGGCAGCACTCGCACGAGCGAGTAGGGAGGAAGAACTACACCGACAGAACGAACGACTCGACCAGTTCGCGAGCGTCGTTGCCCACGACCTTCGAAACCCGCTCTCTGTCGCAATGGGGTTCCTCGAAATCGTGGAGGAGACCGGGAAGGCGGAGCACTTTGAAAAAGTAGAATCCGCACACGACCGAATTGAACGACTCGTCGAGGACCTCCTGACGCTGGCGCGTGGGGAGACGACGATAGAGGATGCAGAAGACATCGACCTCGAGAGTATTACGACGGAGGCGTGGGGATACGTCGACACGGAGGAGGCAACGCTTACAGTCGCAGATGGACTTCCGACAGTCACCGGGGATGCAGGGCGGCTGACCCAACTCTTAGAGAATCTGTTCCGGAACGCAATCGAGCACGGTGGTGCCGATGTCACGGTGACCGTGGGTGGACTAGACGGAGACGATGGATTCTACGTTGAGGATACCGGCAGCGGGATTCCCCAGGAGAAGCAAGACGACGTGTTCAAACACGGCGTCACGTCCAGCGAGGGGGGAACCGGGTTCGGGCTCTCGATCGTGGCCGACATCGCGAAGGCGCACGGTTGGACGGTTTCGGTGACAGACGGAAGCAATGGCGGGGCACGCTTCGAGTTCAAGCGGTCGAAATAGTACCCGTTGTCAGTGAGCAAACCGTGTCTGCGACCGATGCATCGAGAAGACCGGTCTCAACTTCTCAAACACGACTTCCATATATCGAAGTAGCGTTTATGTGGCTTACTCGGCGTCAGTCTCCGGGCTTACCCCTCGGGCCTCGAGCACCTTGTCGGCGACCTCGTCGGCGTGATCGGCGAGCACTCGCAGCGCCGCGTCGTGGAGCTCCCGTTTCGACGCGTCTCTGACATCGTGGCGACGTAACGTCGGCTCGACGTCGATCGCGAGGGCGTCCTCGAACGCGTCCCAGGCATGCTGTCGTGCGTATAACGGTCGCTGTTTCGCCTCCTCGAACCCGAACGCGGGCTCGGACGTCTCCGCCGAATCCGGTCCGGAACCGGTGGAATCTCCGGCGGGTGATTCGGCTACACCGTCGGGGCCGGATTCGTCGGATCGGGGGGTCGTGTCGGTGTCGGAGTCGGCATCGGTAGCCGCTGACCCGGGATCCGACGCACTCTCGGCTTGTTCCGCTTGGTCGAGATCGTCGAACGCCATCAGGCCGTCACCTCGCGCTCGCGGACAACCCCGCCGGTTTCGACGATCGCTGCCAACTCGCCGTAGCAGGAGAGCTGGTCGCAGCTGTCGTCGTAATCGCGCAGCGGGAGCCCCGCGTCGTTGGCGTCATCGATCGCCGCCCGATAGCGGATCCCGGGAAGGGGCCTGTCGTAACTTCCGTCGTCGATGGCCGCCCACTCGTCATCGGAGATCCGACAGAAGTTCGGTACGACGGAGTCCGCGATCCCCATCGAGTTGATCTCTTCTAGGAGCGCCCGGTCCCGCCGGTCCTGATCCAACCGCTGTGACAGCCCGGAGGGAACGACTGCGAGGATGTCCAACTCGAAGTACTGGCGTGCCTCCTTCACCAGTCGATTGACGGTGTTGTGGATCCCCGAATCGTATCCCGTCTCCGGGCGCACGGGAATGATCAGGTTGTTCGTCGCGTAGAGGGCGTTCTCGTTGAGTTTGCCTTGGTTTGCGGGGCAATCGACGACGATATAGTCGTACTCGTTCCCGAGCAGCGGCTCGACAACGCGGGCGTTCAGTCGCGTCGACCCGCCCATCGCGTTTTTTAGCTGCGTCTGGACGTCCTCGAGGTCCTGGTGGGCGGGCAACAGATCCAGTCCGTCCACGACGGAGACGATCGCCTCGGTCGGGTCTCCGTCCTCGAGGAGGACGTCGTGGACGTGGTTCGTCTCGGCCTCGTACTGCCGGGTAAAGCCGAGGTTGTGCGTCATGTGTCCGTTGTCGTCGAGGTCGATGACGAGAGCGGATTCGTTCCTGTGTGCCAACTCGCGAGCGAGATTGATCGCCGTCGTCGTCTTCGCGAACCCTCCTTTGAGGACGCCGACAGCGACCGCACGGGGTTGTGTGTCGTGTTCGGACATTGTGTCACCGTTCGTGGGTCACCGGCTGATGATATCGTAGTGAGACAGCACCTGAGCGAGGTAGTTCACCTTCCTCATAATAGGTACCTATTGTGTATTAGTCACCTGTTTCACGCCTCACAACGGGTCGAGATCGACGACATCGTCGATTCGGCCGGTTACCGTCTTGCACTCTCGGATCTCGACCCAAGACACAAGAAGGTACGCAAGACACCTGAACCAGGCTACATAGATAAACGACCTCAGCAACCTACCTCAGCTAAGGCATCTGAAATAGGTAACTATTCATGTGTGGTTGGTGGGCAGAGCAGAGTCACAAGATATCAAACGGATGTGGCTCCAGGAGTTGAAATCGCTCTCGACGAATACCTCTCTGAGAACGGATCGCGTCGATGCCCCGGACTATCGGTGGCGTGTACTACCTGTGGAAGTTCGATAACCCGGACGAGTCCCACGCCAACTCCCCTTCGCTGGTGTACCGCTTCCGTCGCAGCGTCGTTCAACGGACACCGGGGACGTACCCTCCGACGTGGCGCAAGCCGTCCCGATCTCGGCTGAAGAAGTGCCAGCGGCCCCGAACGACACCGCTTCGATCCGCGGCTACACGGCTCCCCTCGACCGCGAGGTTGCGTGTGCTCGGGCGATATATCGTATCTCGATATATCATCGAGGGGACTCGAAGTCCCCCATGCGAACGCCCTCGTTCGCGGCGTCGACTCGCATGCTCGAAGCGGTAACATCGATGTAACTGGGTGACGTGGACGCCCGGAAACGGGTTAAGTCAGTTGGGACCGTACGGATGTTCGAAACGGCGAGTCCGTCCGCGGCCCACATCGGATAGCGATCTCCCGAAACTATGACTGGAACCCCTCAGACACGATCCACGACCGAATCGACCGACAACGGAACGACGACACCGGAGGCCAACGCCGACCGATCCTCGTCGGAATCCGAACCGTTCGCCGATCTCCCGCCGAGTGCGAAGCTCGTACACTTCGTTCTCGACCGCGACGACGAACGGACTCAGACTCAGCTGGTCGAGGAAACCGCACTGTCGGCACGGACCGTTCGAACCGCGCTCGGCCGCCTCGAAGACGCGGGGTTGGTGAACGAATCGATCTGTCTGCGTGATGCGCGAAAACGCGTGTACTCTCTGACCGACGACGGGGCGAACGCCGGCGACGCATCGGAAGTCGAGGCATGAGCGCCACCGACCGCCGATACTGCGAGTAGTTCGACCGAACCGGGTCGTAGCACCCCTCGTCTCACACGAAGCGATCTGTCCGTCGTGTTCTCGTATCCCATACTCCGGTATGCCAGCTTCGGGAGAGTTCGCTTCGAAGACGCCGAATTCGCGTGGGCGATCACAGCCCGGTTACGTCGAAAACGGGCGGTATGCGAGACGACTCGGGAACGGACCGATCACTCCTCGTCGGCCATGCCTCCGAAGACGGCGTCGGCGTCGCTCGGGACGTCGAAGTCGTGGTAGTGTTCTCCCTTCTCTTCGGAGAGGATGTTGAGTGCCGCGGCGGCGCCGTCGCCGGCGGAGATAACCGCCTGCCACTCTTCGGCGCGGACCATCGCACCCGTTGCGTAGGCTCCGTCGACGCTCGTCTCCATGGTCACGTCGACGTCGACGATATCGCCATCGAACGCGCAGCCGAGTGACTCGGCGAGGTCACGGTTGGCGCCCGTCGCGAGCACGAGGTATTGTCCCTCCACGACGTCTCCATCCGTGTCGACGCGGAAGCCGTCGTCGGTCTGCCGGACCTCGGTCGCTTCGCTCCCCTGGAGCCGATCGACTCCGAACGAGTCGACCTGCTGTCGGAGCGTCTCGATGTACGCGGAACCGTCGATCGAGCCGATCCCGGGATAGTTGAACAGGTGGGCCTTGTGCATCCACGTCCCGTCCGTGTCGAGGACCGTCGCCTCGAGTCCGTTCTTCTGTGCGAACAGCGCCGCGGTCAAGCCGGCGGGACCGCCACCGACGATAACAACGTTAGTCACATCCGCACGATCGGTTCGCACAGTAATAACGGTGGTTCAACCGGAGGACGGAGCGGTCCGACCGGACGACGGGACGTTACTCATCGGAGTCGTCGGATATCGCCGACCGATGTAAGCCGTCCTCTTCAGGGGCAGGAAGCGACTCGTGATGGAGATGGAACCATTCCGCGAGCGACCCGCGTGTCCCTTTCGTCTCGACGGTAACCGACCCATCGAATCCCCACTCGGCGCGATCCGCGTCCTCCCCGAAGGCAAGCGGCACGTCCACACGGAGGTCTTCGGCCGAGAGCTTGATCCCGCCCTCCCGTTCGATACCCTCGTCGATCATCTGTTCGAGGAGTGTGAGCCACTCCTCCGGAACCCGGCGCGACCCGAGTGTGTCGTCGCTCATACCACCCCTTTAGAGCTCCTGGTACCTGTTGGTTTCCGTAGGTCGGCCGTCAGCGGGAACACACCGAGTTCGGACGAGGCGTCCATCACGGGTCGGCAGTTTCAGCGGACACGGTGCGGCGGATATGCGGGTCCATCGAGACGTTCGTTCACTGTGTTTTCACGTCGAAACACCGATCAGTTTCAGCTTCTGGAACACGTAGGGTTAACATAACTGCGGCGTGAACCTCGAGTGAATGGAGATATCAGAGGATCTACGCTGTGTATTCAGTGCCGAGGTGGAACGACAGGACGGGACGTACGTCGTCGAGGTGCCGAAGCAGGAAGTCGAACTCGACACGCTTCACGCCGATCGCGTCTATCGTGTCGCCGTTCTCGGACGCCACGAGGGAGGAGACGGAGAGACCGCTACTGTCAAAGGGACTGCTTCCCCCTCGACCGATGCAGAGCGGAACGAAGGGGACAGTTCGACGACGGTAACTGGCCGATCAGGACCCTCGGACACTGCGTCGTCATCCCGCTCTACCGACGAACAGCCCGAAGAGTCCGCGGGGAGTCCCGCCGATGCGGGCGAGACAACCGAGCCGGAGCCGCCGGTCGATCGAGGTGACGAGGTAACGGTCGACATCGAGGGAATCGGTGACCAAGGCGACGGGATCGCCCGTGTCGACCGTGGGTACGTGATCATCGTCCCGGACACGGAGAAGGGCGAGCGGGTCCGGATCAGGGTCACGAGCGTGAAGCAGAACGTCGCGTTCGCCGAGGTCGTCGAGCGGGTCGAACGCCACCACTACGAGTAGTGACGGGTCCCGCCGAGGACTGCTGACCCGGTTTCGTCGGTGTATGTGAGATCTGAAACGAACGGCGTCGATGACGGAACTGGGACGGGAAGCCTCCGCCGGATCGACGGTGAAGCTCTCGGCCGGATAACCACCGACGAATGTCGGCGAATGGCCGCGGCGGACGTGAGAACGGTACTCGACGGAACGGGGTAGCGACGGACGGTATTCGAGGCGGAGTTCTCTATGATCTGGGGCGGAAGGGCAGCTTTCTGACTGATAACGTGTAACAGCGTACTGTGCCTAAAGCGAGTTGACACGGTTCTTGTCGCAATATTGTTGTCATATTCAATTTAAATTCTAAATATAAGTGAACTAGAAATATACTGTCAGGCGTGTTATCCTGACACGGTATGTCATCTGAAGAGAGCAGGTGAACGCGAACCAGATCCTCGAGGCGGTCGGCGTTACCGACTACACCGAGCGGAACGCCGGCTTCGCGCTCAGCTCGCTCCTGTTGATGGCGCCGGGGCTGCTGTCGGAGGCCGTCTTCGACCTGCTCGGAGTCGTCGGCGTGACGGTGTCCGTCGACGCGCTCGTGCTCGATCTGACGCTTCGCGCAGCCGGTCTCGTCGTGTTCGCCGCACTGACCGCCCAGAACCGCCGGAAGGTCTCGACGACGCGTGAGCAGGCGGAGCCGACCTCCGCATAGCTGACGGTCCCGGCCGGGGCGACCAGTTCGGTCCCTTCTCGGTCTCGATCGCTCGGATCCACTGTCGACAGACGTTTGTCCGTCGGCTCCCGGGTCCCGATCGACCCCAGTGATGCTCCCGCGCGACGACCTCGCGGACCTGATACGGCTCGACCACGAGCGGTTCCGCACCCGCGTTCCCGCGGTCCTGGACGACGGCGAGTACGACCTCGAGCGGCTCGACCGACTGGGCGAGTCCGTTCCCGGCGGCGACGACGCGCTCGCCGCCGGCGACTCGGAGTCGTTCACGGCCCACGAGGGGGCCTACGTGGAACGGATCCGCGTCCTCGACGACGCACCGGTCGGCATCACGCTCGCGGGGCCGGCGTACGCGGACAACCCGGTCGTGTACGTCAACCGGACGTTCCGTGAGCTGACAGGCTACTCCCTCGGCGACCTCCGGGGGGAGAACCTCCGACTGTTGCAGGGTCCGGATACGGAGGCCGAACCGGTGTCGGAGCTTCGCGAGGCGCTGTCGACGTGGAACAGGACGACGACGACGCTGACGAACTACCGGGCGGACGGGTCGACGTTCCGGAACCGCGTGACGCTCGTCCCCGTCACCGATCGGGCCGGAACCGTCGTGAACTGGCTCGGGTTCCAGGAGGCCGTCGAGGAGTGAGCGGCCAGCGGCCTCGGTGTCGCTTCCCGACCGAGCCCTAGCCCTCCATCCCGGAGAAGGACAGCCCGCCCTCGATGTACCGTTGCGCGAACAGGTACACGAGCATGACGGGGGACGCGAACGTGAGCGCGAACGCCGAGAAGCGTGCCCACGGGATCGAGTACTCGTCGATCAGCGCGAACAGTCCCACCGGGAGTGTGAACTTGTCGGCCGACAGCATCGTCTGTGCGACGACGAACTCCATCCAGCCGGTGAGGAAGGTGAAGATCGTGACCGTCGCCAGCCCGGCCGCCGACAGCGGCAGGATGATCTCGGTGACGACGCGCCACGGCGGCGCGCCGTCGACGAGTGCGGCCTCCTCGTAGCTGACGGGGATCCCGTCCATGTACGTCTTCAGCAGCCACGTGTTGAACGGCACCGCCGTCGCCGCGTAGTAGGCGGCGAGCGCGAGCCGGTTGTTGTTGAGGCCGACCTGCACGAACATCGCGTACAGGGCGATGAGCGAGGCGATCCCGAGCCCGCCGCCGACCTGTGTGAACAGCACGTACCCGAACAGCACCTTCCGCCGCATGATGAACTCCCGGCGCGACAGCGCGTACGCGGCGGGGACGATGACGCACATCGCGAGGATGAGCGTCGGCACCGACACGATGACGCTGTTCACGAAGTACTGCTTGAAGTTCGAGGGGTTGTCGACGCCGTGGTCGCTGGCGTCGAGGAACGCGATCTCGGGCGTGTTGAACACGAGCGCCAGTTCCGTGAACGGGACGTTCAGCGAGATAGCCAACGGCGGCACGATCAGGTCCCCCAGAACCCACACGAACGGCTGTACCGATGGGTTCTCGGGGAAGAAACTGAATCCCCCGGCGGCGTAGACGCTGCCGCCGGTGCCGGAGATGGCCGACATCGCGATCCAGTAGATGGGGAACAACAGGAGCGCGACGACGAGTACCGCGAACGCCGTCGCTCCCGCGGTCCGCCCGAGTTGGAGCGCCGAGAGTTCTCCCCGGCGATACGCCCCGACGGCGTAGCGTGCCTCGACGGCGAGTTCACGGGGCGTGTTCACGACGTTGCGCACGTCGTCGGCGATCTTCTCGGCGACGAGCGAGACGAGACTCACGCCTCGTCCACCCCGTCAGCGAGTCGACCCTTCTTCACGTTCAGCCACATGAACGCGCCGATGAACGCGACGGCGACGAGCATGATCGCGGCGCCTTGGCCGTACTGGCTGAACTGAAACGCCTCGCGGTAGCCGTAGACGATGATCAGTTCGTTCAGTCGAGCGGGACCGCCCTCGTTGAACGCGTACGGAATGAGGAACTGCTGGAACGACGCCGCCGCGGTCAGGATCGACGCGAACAGCACCGGTCGCTTCACGCTCGGCAGCGTCACGTGGAGGAAGCGCGCGAAGTACCCGGCGCCGTCGACCATCGCCGCCTCGTGGAGTTCCTTCGGCACGTCCTGGAGCGCGCTCACGGTGATGATCACCATGAACGGATACGCCAGCCACATCTCGGTGACGTTGTACGCGAAGAAGGCCGCCCAGCGCTCGTTGAGCCACGCGACGGTGCCGGCGCCGAGCCAGTTCAACAGCTGGTTGGCGAGCCCGAACTGCGCGGAGCTGAAGATCCCACGCCAGATAGTGATCGTGAAGATCGCGGGGAGTCCCATCGGAACGATGAGCAGCGACCGGAGGAACCGCGCCCCGCGAACGCGCTGATTCGTGACGACGAGCGCCACGCCGAGCCCGAGCCCGATCTTCAACACGAGGCTCGTGGCGACGAACAGCCACGTCGTCCCCAGGGAGTTCCAGAACTTCCCGTCCGACAGCACCGCCGCGTAGTTCTGCAGCCCGACGAACGTCGCCTCGCCGAACGTGAGAAAGCCGCCGCCGGCGAAGAGGTTCGAGGGACGGGCGTTCGTGAACGAGATCCCGAGCAGGTACAGCATCGGGAAGAACATGAACGCCGCGAACAGGAACAGCCCCGGAAGGACGAGGAGCAGCGACACGTCCTCGCGTTCGATCGCCGGGAACGCGGCCGCCCGGTCGGCGATTCGGCTTGTGGTGCTCATGACCTACTCCCAGTTGCTCCGGATCGTCTCCTCCGCCTCGACCATGGCGTCGCTCACGGACATGTTGCCGTCGAGCGCCTTGCCGAACCCGGTCTCGAGCGGTCCCCACACGTCGCCCATGCGCGGATGGGTCGGCATCGGGACGCCCTGCTGAACGGCCTCAGAGAAGCCCTGCACCGTCGACGGGAGGTCGTCGGCGCCGGCGAGGTTCTCGTGCACCGGAATGAAGCCGTGGCTCTCGGCGTCGGCCAGCAGCTGCTCCTCGTTGGTGACGTACCACTCGACGAACTCGCGTGCGGCCGCGGCGTCGGACTCGGAGTTCTCCATCCCCTTCGCGAAGTACCACAGCTGGATCCCCGTGTACGGGCTCGGCTCCGACCCGTCGGCGGTCGGGAAGCTCGTGACGCCCACGTCGACTCCCTTCTCCCGTGCCGTGCCGAGGAACCACGGGCCGTTGATCGCGAACGGCGCGTTCCCCTCGGAGAAGGCCGCCGCCTGCGGGCCGTACTGCGTGTCGTTCGGCATGTAGGGGACGAACGTGTCGAGGATGTACTGGAAGCCCTTGACGGTCTCGTCGTTGGCGAGACCCAACATCTCGTCGGCCTCGGGGTCGAAGTAGTGGCCGCCGAACGCCTGCGCGAAGCCGCTCATGAAGTAGGCGTTGAGCGGGTATCCGAGCCCGTAGGTGCCGTTGTCGGGGTCGTGGTGCTCCTCCATCACGTCGACCATCTCGCTCACCGTCTCCGGCGGCGAGTCCACGTACTCCTTGTTGTACAGCAGCGAGACCGTCTCGGCGGCGAACGGGAGCCCGACGGTCGCGCCGTCGAACTGCGCGGCCTCCGCGGCCGCGTCGGTGAACGTGTCCATGCTCACCGAGAGGTTCTCGCTTTGATCCGAGAGGAACCCGCGCTGGTAGTAGTCGCCGACCCAGTCGTGAGCCCACTCGAAGATCTGCGGTCCCTGACTGGCAGGGATCGCCGACTGGGTCTTCTGCTCCAAGTCCGAGAGGTCCGACCCCTCGACGGCGTGTCGAGATTGGGCGTTGAACTCCTCGATCACGCCCTTCAGGGTCTCGCCTTCCGCGGACGAGCGGGCGTACCACGTGGTCGCCGTGCCCGGATCGACTGCGGGTTCGGTCGTCCGCGCCGCGGTCGACTCGCCGCCGCCTGAGTCGCCGGATCCGCTCGAACCGCCTGACGTCGGAGTTCCCTGTTCCTCGACGCCGACGCAGCCCGCCAGCGCTGCTGCGGCCGCCATACCGCCCATCTTCAGCAGCTTCCTGCGATCAGTTGCCATGGGTTGAACACTGGATGAATAAGTAGTTCATACCTTAAACCTTCGGGTACGACCGTGCAGGATCGGTAGGATCGGCCTACCGACCGGTCCGATCACTCGACGACCGACACGACGGTCCGAACGCCCGCGACGCCCGTTTCGTCCGCGGATCGACCGGGATCCCCGGCGGCGACGAGGAGGGTGTTTCGACCGGACTCAAGCGACACGGTCGTCTCGAACGCGCCGCCGTCGACGCCCACGAGTTCGGCGTCGCCGTCGACGGCGATCGCGACGGCCGGAGCGTCTGTCTCGCCCGTAACTGTCACCTCCGCGGCGTTGACGGTGCTGTCGGGCAGCGACACGTCGAGCGTCGGTTCCGCCGGTTGACCACCGGCGTATCGCTCCCGGACCACCGCCGGGGTCCCGAGCGGTCGCCCGGCGTCGATGCCGTTCGCGAGCCGCACGAACGCGGCGTGACTCCACGACAGCGGCGTCGCGCTTCCGGTTCCCTTCCCGAACGTCCAGTCGTAGTCGCTCCCGTCCTCGCGGTCCCACACCTGTTCGGGGAGGAGTCGCCCCTCGTTGGCGAACCCAGCGAGCGCCGAGAGCAGGGCAGACGGGCGGTCGGGTCCGGACTCGGTTCCCGCGGCGAGTTCGTACTCGGCGCGCTCGCCGGTGAGCAGCGGCCACAGCCGTCCGTGCGTGTTCGTCCCGACGGGAAACGGCGAACCGTTGTCTCCCTCGCCGTAGCCGTCGCCGGTGTATCGGTAGAATCCGGGTCCCTCGGGGGTCTCGACGCGGATCTCGTCGTCGACGACCGCGATCGAGCGCTCGATCACCTCGTCGTCCGCCGGGAGCACGCCCAGCCTGACGAGTTCGAGGAAGCCGGCGTCGATGACGTTCCGCTCGTCGAACGTGCGACCGCCGTTCGCCAGCGACCGCTCGGTGCCGTCGTCGGGGTCGCGGTTGCCGTTGATGCGGAAGTAGTACGGCGGGTCGTGGCGGTCGGTTCCCTCCCGGGTGACACACCACTCCTGCACCCCCCGACGGAAGCGGTCGGCGGTCGCGAGCCACGCCAGCGTGTCCGCCGTTCTCCCCCGCTCGATCGCCACGTCGGCGGCCGAAACGAGTCCCGCGATCTCGGCGGCGATGGTCGACGGTGACAGCCCCCCTTCCTCCTCCCAGCGTTCCTGCCCGGTTCCCGGACCGTTCCGAAGGACGTAATCCGCGGAGGCGGCCACGTCGGCGTAGCCGAACGCGAGGTCGTCGAACGCGCGCCCGTGCTCGCCGGTGACGCGCCGCGCCAGCACGAGCGGGAGGGCGACCTCGTCGAGTTGCTCGCCGCCCCACCGGGTTCGCCCGTCGACGTAGGTGTTCTGCGGGACGAAGCCGCCCTCGCGCTGTTGGACGTCGAACAGGTACTCGGCCGCGGCGATCGCCGCCCCGGTCTTGCCCATCGCCTCGAGCGCGGTGAACGACTGGTAGAGGTCGCGCGCCCACACGTAGTGATAGCCCACGTCGGACGGGTCCGTCGCGGGGATGACCCCACCCCACGGGACGCAGAGGCTCGCGACGCCGCCCCCGGGGTATGCCGCGTCCTCGGCGGCCCGAAGCGCCATCGCGCTCGTCCGGTACAGCGGTTCGAGGGTCGGGTCCCCGGCGACGCTGTCGGGCACGTCGACGCCGTCGAGCCACGAGCGCCACCCGGCGCGATACGACTCCCGGACCTCCGCGAACGGCGTGTCCGCGGCCGACTTGCGCGCGACCCCGACGGCCGCGGTCGGATCGGCGCCTTCGGCGAACCCCAGCGCCACGGTCGCGTCGGTCGATCCGGCGGAGATTCGACCGACCAACGCCACGTTCCCCGACGCCCCGCGGGAGCGTTCCCCTTCGACCCCCCGACGCAACAGCCGCGCGGTCGCCGGGTCGCCGACCGGCGCCGCGGTCGCCCACTCGAAGCCCGGACTCGCGGCCAGCGCCACCGACACGTCGTAGTCGTCGCCGCCGGCGTCGCGGATGACCCCGCCGTCGCTCGTGTCAGTCGCCGACAGGACCGCGTCGCCGCCGGCGGTCGCACGGGCGTGGCGGTCCCCTGCAGTTCCGGTCGCCACGGCCGGCCGACAGACGGTGTACAACGAGAGATCGTCCCCGCCGGCGTCGAACGTCACGTCCGCGACCACGGCGTCGCGCTCTGGGTCGGCGACGTACTCCACATCGAGCGTCCAGTCGCGCGAGGCGGACGCGAACTCGTGGCGGTAGCAGAGCGCGTCGTCGGCCGTCGGGACCACCGTCCGTTCGACGTCGTCGTCGGTGCGTCGGTCCAACTCGGCAGTTCGGACGGCGTACCCCTCGCCGTCGGCGACGAGGAAGTCGAGCCGGCGGACGTTCAGGAGGTCCACCCGCGGGAATCGGACTCCGGTGAGCGCCCCGCGCGTCAGGGTGTACCAGACACGCCCGTCTCTCGCGGCTGCGGCGGCGCCGTCCCCGCCCCCGTCGCCGATCGCCGTTCCGACGCCGACCTTCTCGCCGGTCGTCCAGAACGGTGCGAGCTCGACGGGCTCCGCCTCGGGTCGCGGCGTCGGGGTGTTTTTGCTGGAAGCGGTCGGCGTCCCCTCGTCCCGCCCGGTGGCGTCGGTGTCGGCGTCTCCGGAGCCGGACCCGCCGCAGCCGGCGAGTCCCGCCAGCCCGGTCGCGGCCGCGCCCGCGAGAAACCGTCTGCGCGCCGAACGCCCGTCGTGGGACCCCTCGTCGCCACCGCCATCTCCGTTGTCACGTGTCGGCATGGCGTGGCACAGTTCACCCATCGGTAAAAAGAACGACGAAATACCACTTCACAAATCGCGATTCGAGGGAAAGAGCTAAACCGTGGTACCCGATCACATCGGACCATGGCTACCGTCCGATTGGAGAACCTGCGGAAGACCTTCGACAGCGGTCGGCTCGTCGCGGTCGACGACCTCTCGCTGTCGGTCGACGACGGGGAGTTCCTCACGGTCGTCGGGCCGTCGGGATGCGGGAAGTCGACGACCCTCCGGATGATCGCGGGGCTGGAGCGCCCGACCAGCGGGAGCGTCGTCATCGGCGGCGAGGACGTGACCGACCAGCACGCACGCAAGCGCGACGTGGCGATGGTGTTCCAGAACTACGCGCTGTACCCCCACAAGACGGTCATGGGAAACATGGAGTTCGGGCTCCGGATGAGCACCGACCTCTCGAAGGAGGAGCGCCGCGAGCGCGTCCGCGAGACGGCCGAGATGATGGACATCGAGGAACTGCTCGAGGACAAACCGAGCGAGCTCTCGGGCGGACAGAAACAGCGCGTCGCGCTCGGACGTGCCATCGTTCGCGAGCCCGACGTGTTCCTGTTCGACGAACCGCTCTCGAACCTCGACGCCAAGCTGCGCACCACGATGCGCACCGAGATCCAGCGCCTGCAGGACGAACTGGACATCACGGCGATCTACGTCACCCACGACCAGGAGGAGGCGATGACGATGGGCGACAAGATCGCGATCCTCGACGACGGCGAACTCCAGCAGACGGGTCGCCCGACCGACGTGTACGACGATCCCACCAACGAGTTCGTCGGCGGGTTCGTCGGCTCGCCGTCGATGAACGTACTCGATGCCGTCGTCGACAACGCCGGGACGGGCGTCACGCTCAAGGGAGCCTCCGCGGACTTCGCCTACGAACTCTCGCCGGAATACGCGGAGGTCCTCGAGGGGGTCGAGGAGGTTCGGATGGGGATCCGCCCGGAGGACGTCCGCGTCGCGGACGCCGGCGACGCCGGTATCGTCACGACCGTCGACGTGGTCGAACCGATCGGCTCCGACAACTACCTCTACCTCGATCTGGGGCCGGACTTCATCGCCCGGGTCGACAGCGGAACTACGCCGACCGTGGGCGCGAGCATCGAGATCACGTTCGACGAGCGGGACGTGCACGTCTTCGACCCGCGGACAGGGGAGTCGCTCACCCACGGCGTCGCCGTCGCGGGCTCGGACGCCGTCACTCCCGCCGAGGCGGAGCCGACGGCGGACTGACGGCCCCGTCCGTTCTGCGGGAGGTCCCGACGCGAGGTCGGCGGCGACGGCGGTCTCACCGACCGATCGACGGATCGATCGGGCGAGTAACACCGAAGTAACCGCCTGACATCGGTGTCCGCGAGCGCTTATGCCGGTCTCGACGCTACACGTAGTCAGCCGAACATCGACCATGTCCCAACAGAAATCCGACTACGCTGACGACGCCGACATCGACGCGACGCTCGACGACCTCCCGGACGAGGAGACGATCGAAGAAACCGCCGACAACCTCCGAACCAACGGGTTCGAGGTCGTCGTCGTCGACTCGGGCGAGGACGCCCTCGAGACGATCCAGTCACGGATCCCGGCCGGCGCCTCCGTGATGAACGGCCACTCGACCACCCTCGAGGAGGTCGGCTTCGCCGAGTACCTCTCGGAGGGCGACCACGAGTGGGAGAGCCTCGCCGACGAGATCTGGGGGATCGACGACGACGACGAGCGGCAGACCGCCCGCCGAGAATCCCAGACCGCCGACTACTTCCTCGGCGGCGTCAACGCGATCGCCCGAACCGGCGAGCTCGTCGCGGCCGACCGCTCCGGCAGCCGGATCGGCGCGTACCCGTTCGCCGCGGGGAACGTCCTCATCGTCAGCGGCGTCAACAAGATCGTGGCGTCGCTCGACGACGCGCTCGACCGATTGGAGTCCGTCGCGTACCCGCTCGAGAACGAACGCGCCCAGGAGGCGTACGGCGTCGAGTCCGCGATCGCCAAGCAGCTCATCTTCCGGCAGGAACTCGAGGAGGGCCGCACGACCGTGGTGCTCGTCCGCGAGCAGCTCGGGTACTGAACCGCACGTTCGACCGACCCGAACTTTCGCTGATCTCCGAACGGTGCGGGCCGAGTCCCGGGCCGACCGTCTCAGTCGTCGGCCGGAACCGGGTCCTCGCCGTGGTCCGCGAACGCGCCGAGGTCGTCCAGCAGCGCCGTCGACGCCAGTCTGATGGCGTGGGGCCACCCCAGCGGCGTCGCGCTGTCGGGGGTCCCGTCGTCGAAGAACTGCTCCGGGAGGAATCCGCCCGGCACGGTGAGCGGGCCGTCCGGGCCGACGAGGTCGAGTAGCTCGCGCGATCGATCGACGAACGATTCGCTTCGAGCGTCGTCGGCCTCGGCGAGCAGCGCGGCGACCTCGGCGGCGGCGTTCGCCCCCCACGCCGTCGAGACGGTCCAGATCTTCTCGTGGCCCTGCCCGCGCTGTCGCCAGCCGTCGCCCTCGTAGCGGACCAACCCGACGACCTCGCTCGCGTCGGGATCGTGGAACAGTCCGTCGATCGTCGCGTCGACGTGGGAGACGAGTCGGTCGCGACGCACCTCGTCGATCTCGCCGATCGCGTCGTACGCGCGGTGGGCGTCGGCGAGGGCGAACGTCGCCGAGTCGAGCCGCTCGTCGAGCGTTCCGTCGTCGTACTCGCGAACCGCGAAGGCCCCGCGGTCGGGAACCCACAGGTCGTCGAGCGCGTCGTACAGCAGGGCCGCGCGGTCTGTCGCCTCGACCGCCCGCTCGAACCGCGCCGGGCCCAGCGCCGCGACCGCCGAGAACGCGTCGAGGAAGCGCGCCGCGGTGTGGGTGAACCGGCCGCCGGCGTCCTCCCAGGCGTTCTGGCACGCCACCGGACGGGCGTCGTCGGCCAGCGACGCGATCATGCCGTCGAGGCCGTCGTCGATCGCGGCGGCGACCTCCCCGGCGAGGGGGTCGTCCTCGGGCACTCGGTCGAGCAGTCGCGCGAGGAACGCGACGACGCTGGCGGTCTGATCCGCCTGGTACTCCACGTCGTCGCCGGCTTCCATCCGGGCGTTCGCCCACCCCGGCGCGAGCGCGCCGTTGCGGGGCCACACGCGGTGTGGCCAGGTGCCGTCCGAGAGCTGGGCGTCGAGGTACGCGCGCGCGCTGCGGCGGTGCCAGTCGTCCAGACCGAGCCCGAACGTCTCGTCGGCGCCCAGCAGGAACCCCGAGATCTCCGCGTCGTCGCGGAACCACGTGTAGCCGTACCCGCCCGAGTGGACGTAGTGCGGATCGAAGTCCGGTCCGGCGATCCGCAGCCCGGTCGGCGCGGACAACAGCGACAGCACGCGGAGATCCTCGACCGCCGCGTCGCGACGCGGTACCCCGGCTGGGGGCGACACGGCGGTGTCGCTGCCGGCGGCGAGACCCCGAAGCACCCGCGCGTCGGTCGCCTCGGCGAGCAGTTCGTCGACAGCGTCGAGCGCGGCCTCGCGCTCGGTCTCCTCGCGGTCGGTGAGCAGCGTCGCGACCGTCGCGACGCCGTCGTCGAACCCCGTCGACGCGACGACGTGACCGCCGAGGTGATCCTCCTCGCGTCGGTCGCCGAGCGCGTCGGCGCCGCGTTCGTGTGGGTCGGGAGCGAGCACGGCGTCGGGACCGGCCGGAAGCCCTCCGCCGATCACCTCGAGGTCTGTGGCCGCGAGGAAGTCTCGCTCGCGGTCGTGGAACACCTCAACCGCACGCGCGTGATGTAGCTGTCCGACCCGCGCGTCGCGGCCTTCGGGCGCGAACGTACACCCGACGAGCAGCGACGCGTCGAGAGTGGCCGCGCGGTCGGCGTCGTCGAATGCAACGCGCGTCACGTGACCCTCGCCCGCGTCGGACTCGACCGCGAGATCGAGCCGGCGGACGCGACCGACCGGCGTTTCGTAGCCGGTTTCGACCAGTGCGGTCGCCTCGTGATACGACTGTTCGCCGTCGCGGAGTTCGATCACGGCGGTCCCGTCGTCGGTGCGACGGACGGCGTCGTCGTCCCAGTCGATATCCGAGGGCGGGTTGTCGAGGCGGAGCGCGAAGCGAGAGTCGGCCAGTCCGGAGCGACCGGAGAGCGGGTAGCCGAAATCGCGCAGCGTTCCGTCGGGCGCGACGTGGAGCAGACGGCCGCCGGACCCCGAGAACAGTCCGGCGGTGGTGCGTCGCTCGCCGGGGAACCGGGTCGGGTGATCCCGGTTCCGTTTGTGGTCGTCGAGTGCGTCACGGAGTCGCATGTCTCGATCGGGACGGTCACGGGTCATAATTCTTGTTGTAATCGTATTTCATTCGTTCACAAATCCAAAACGCTCAAGCACCGCGGGGAAGCGAACTCGCCCATGACCGAACCCAGGGACGCCGCCGGGCGCGACGGACGGAGTCCGGCCGCACCCCCCGACGACCCGACCCACCATCCCGGACCGCCGCGCGCGACCAGCGTCGGCGAGTCGATCGAGCTCGCACCGAGGAACCTCGACGCCGTTGTCGACGTGGGTCCGGACGGCGCGGCGACCGAGCACGACGGGCACGGCCGGTTCTCGTGGACCATCACGGACGCGCCGGCCGACAGCGACGCGACGCTCGAACGCGGCGACGAACTCGGCTCCGACGCGGGCGATGGCAGCGTGGTCGTCCACTTCGCGCCGGACGTGCCCGGCACGTACCGCGTCGAGTTGACGGCGCCCGACGGCGTGCACGGACAGACGGTCCGGGCGTACCCCGACGAGCGCGCGGACGCGGCGCTGCGCGTGGCGAAGGCGGACTTCGACGTGCCGACGGCGCGGGTAACCCCGGGTCGGGTCTCCGTGGCCGGGCCGTTCAACGACTGGGGCGTCGCGGAAACTCGGCCGTACGACGACGGCGAGTTCCTGGCGCTCGACGTGCGTCTTCCGCCCGGAGAGCACAGCTACTCGTTCGCGCTCGACGACCGCCTCGCTGACGGCGTGATGGGCGAACACACCGTCTCCGGACCCGGCCGTCCACGGCTCCACCTCGATGCCACGGTCGAGGTCGAGGAGGTCGTCGTCTCCGCGGACGCCGAGGCGGCACCCGCCGGCCCCGACCCGGAGACGACCCCCGCAGGCGAGACGCCGACCGTCGAGTGGCTGTTCGACGGTCGCGACGACCTCTCGGCCGACCACGAGGCGGTCGCGATCGACGGCGATACGATGCGGGTGGATCGGAGGGCGCTCCCCGCCGCCGGCGTCGCGCGGGTCCACGCGGTGCCTGTCGCCGACCGCTACGGTGTGATGGACACCGTCGAACTCACCGCGGCGGATACCGCGTCCGACGGGGAAGGCGAGGGGGCCGTGGTCCGTCCGAACGACCCGCCGGGGTGGGCGGAGTCGCCGACGATCTACGAGGTGTTCGTCCGATCGTTCGCCGGCGAGACGCCGCGGACGACGTTCCGGGAGATCGAACGGCGCGTCCCGTACATCGATTCGCTGCACGTCGACGTGCTGTGGCTCACGCCGGTGCTTCAGAGCCCGACGACCCACGGCTACCACATCACGGACTTCTCACGGACGGCCGACGACTTGGGCACCCGGGAGGAGTTCGAGTCGCTGGTCGAGACGTGTCACGACCACGGCATCCGCGTCGTGTTCGACCTCGTGATCAACCACACCTCGCGGGATCACCCCGCGTTCCAACTGCACTCGGCCGGCGTCGACGCGTTCGCCGAACAGTATCCCCGTCGCCCGGCCGCCGAGAACCCCTCCGACGTGGAGTGGGCCGGAGAGGGGACGCCCTCGTTCCGGTTCAACTGGGTGCGCATCCCCGACCTGAACTACGACTCGCCGACCGTCCGCGCGTGGATGCTGTCGGCCATCGACGAGTGGGCCGACGTGGTCGACGGCTTCCGGTGTGACGTGGCGTGGGGCGTCCCCCACGGGTTCTGGAAGGAGGTCGCCGAGCGGCTTCGCCGGCGCACCCCCGAGTTCCTCCTGCTCGACGAGACGATCCCGCGGGACCCGTTCATGCACGAGGCGGAGTTCGACATGCACTACGACACGACGCTGTACGACACGCTCCGCCGCGTCGGCTCGGGCGACGCCGACGCCGACGCCGTCCTCGACGCCGTCGACGCCTCCGCGGTGCAGGGGTTCCCCCGCGCGGCCGTGCAAATGCGATACGTCGAGAACCACGACGAGGACCGCTATCGCGCGGAGTGCGGCACCGAGGCGCTCCGAGCGGCCGCGGCGGCGACGTTCACGCTCCCGGGCGCTCCGATGGTGTACTACGGACAGGAGCGGGGCATGACCGACTACCGCGGCGAGATGGCGTGGCACGACGGCGACACCGAACTCACCGACTACCACCGCAGGCTGGCGGCCGCCCGCCGCGCGCACGACGCGCTGCGCACCGGTTCGGTCGCCCGGATCGGCTACGAGGTTCGCGATGGAGACGCCGGGGCCGGGACCGGAGGCGGCGGAGCCCTCGGCATCGTCGGCGGCGACGGTGCCGGAGGAGGCGGAACCGCCGGGGCGAGCGCGGTCACCGCGTACGTTCGGGAGTCGGACGGCGAGCGACTGGCGGTCGTGATCAACTTCGGCGCCGGGGAGACGACCGTCGAACTCGCCGAGCCGGTCGATCCGACCGACCTCCTCACGGGACGCGGGGTGGGCGCCGAGAGCGATGGCGGCGTCGAGGGGGACGGAGATGCCGGGAGGGACACCGCCGGCGACTCGACGCGTGCGGTCCGCGTCGACGACGCGGTCGTGTGCCGGCTCCGGTGAGTCACCGTCCCGGCGACGTCGGGCACACGCCATCGGGGACGCCGGTCGGATCGCGGTGCCCCGATCGAACCTGCTTTTCCCTGTCGCCCCCGAGTCGATCGTATGAACGACGCGGCGGACGATGACGCGGGATCCGACGACGATGCCGCGGGCGACCGAACCGACGAGACGGATCGCACGGTCGAGGAGCTCGTGGAGTACTGTCGTCTCCAGGCGGGACTGCTCGCGGGTCGCGTCGAGACGATGGCCGAGGAGGCGACCGACCGGATCGACGAGATCGACGAGGGGATCGCCGCGCTCCGTTCCGATCTCGACGCGATCGACGGAACCGATCTCGAGGGCGATACCGAAGCCGCCCCCGGGGGCGACGACGAGGCGGCGGCGCTGGCGGACGCGGAGTCCGACCTCCAACGCAAACAGGCGATGGTCGAGGCGACCCAGTCGCGGATGCGGCTGTTTCAGGAGCTGTCGACGGGCTACCTCGAACTCGCCGACGACCTGATCGCGACGCTGGAGTCGGGAGACGCCGACCCGGAGGAGGCGGTCTCCCGGGTCGTCTCCTTCGAGGCAGAGCACGACGCTCCCGCGTACTTCGAGGAACGCGAGACGCTCGTCGAGGTCGCTGCCGCATCGAACGCCGAGGAGTGAGTGGCCTCGAGATCCCGTGAGGTTCCGCGGTCGCCGCCGACGGCGACGACCGTGATATGGTCCCGTGACGCCGACGGGCTACCGGGGGACGCTAACCGGGGATTATACGGTCCCCCGCCGGCCTCTGTGTGCCATGACTACGGGCCCCGACGACCCCCCGGACGCCGCCGCGACCGGCGACGTCGACGTGGAGGGGCTGTTGCAGCGGTTCGGTCTCTCGGACAAGGAGATCGACACGTATCTGACGCTCTTGGATCACGGCGAGGCCAAGGCCAGCACCGTCGCGGAGGCCGCCGGCGTCTCCAAGCGGTACGTGTACAGCGCGAGCGAGGAACTGGAGGCGCGCGGGTTCGTCACGGTCAACGACCACGTCACGCCGACGACCATTCGTGCGAACCCACCGGGCGAGGTCGTCGACCGCCTCGCGAACGACGCCCAGTCGATGCGGCCGGCGCTGGAAGCCAGGTTCTCGCGTGCGGAGACGGCGACCGAGCCGTTCGAGGTGGTGAAATCGCGCGTCACGGTCGTCAAACGGATCCGTCGCGCCGTCGGGGAGGCGACCGAGGAAGTGACGCTGTCGTTCCCGCTGGACCGCCTCGACGACGTCGCCGCCGACCTCCGAGCGGCCGTCGATCGCGGCGTCCTCGTCCTCCTGCTGCTCACCGGCGTCGACGAGTCCGCGGCCGACTTCGAGGAGCAGTATCCGGGCGTCGCCACTGCCGCACGAACGTGGGGACAGCCGATGCCGTCGATGCTCACCGTCGACGGGCGGACGGGCGCCGTCGCCCCGGCGGAGATGGTCGCGCGCACGAACAGCGGCGCACAGGCGATCGTGTTCTCCCAGCAGCAACTCGGCCCCGTCATCGTCGGGTCGTTCCTCGGGAACTACTGGCCGGCAGCCGCCGAGGCGACGCTGTCGGACCCGGCCCCGCTGCCGGCGACGTACACGAACTTCAGACACGCGGTGTTGCAAGCCGAGTTGCACCGTCGCTCGGCGGACACCGTCGTCGCCCACGTCACCGGCCGCCGGACCGGAACCGGCGAGTCGGTCGACCTGACCGGCGAGGTCGTCGAGATCAGGCAGGGCCTCGTCGAGCCGGCCAACAACGAGTTCCCCGTCCAGCACACGCTGACGCTGGACATCGACGGAGAGCGCGTCGCCGTCGGCGGCAAGGGAGCGTTCGTCGAGGACATCGAGGCCGACGAGGTCGAGTTGACGGCGCCGACGGAGTGAGACGCGCGCGGTCGACCTCCCCCTTCTTCGATCGGCGTCGACTACCCGAGAAGCGGCCACACGAGGAGGAACAGCGCGAGCAACACGCCGGTCACGACGACCGCGAGGACCACGTCGAGCACGCTCCCCGCGCGAAGCATTCGTGCCCGGCTCACCCGGCCGGACCCGAAGACGATGGCGTTCGGCGGCGTCGCCACGGGGAGCGCGAACCCGAAGCTCGCGGCGACGCCGCCGGTGACGACCAACAGCACCGACGCGAGTTCGCCGGTGGTTCCGAGCGCGTCGGCGTACCGGGGTCCGACGTCGATCAGGATCGGGGCCAGCACGGCGGCCATCGCGGTGTTGGACGCGAGTTCGCCCGCGATGATCGTCGCGATGACGATGCTGAACACGAGCACGACGACCGGGACGCCGACGAGCGGCCCCAGCACCGTGTCGGCGAGCCAGGCCACCGCGTCGGTCCGCGCGAGCGCGTCCGCGAGCGACAGCCCGCCGCCCAACAGCACGAGCGTTCCCCAGTCGATCGACTCCACGTCGTCCCACTCGATCGCGTCCGCGAGGAACAGCACCGGGATCGCCAGCAGTCCCACGAGCACGTAGTACAGCACGCCCTGGTGACCGAGGCCGAACACGCTCTCGCCGGCTCCGCCGAACAGCGTCGTGTACCACCGGCCGGGCAACAGCGGCTCGAACAGGAAGTCGGCCCCGCCCAGCAGCCACAGTCCGGCGGTCGCGGCGGCGACGGCGACGACCCGCCGGCCGGCGGGATCGAGCGGTCCCAGCGACGCCACCCGATCGCGAGCGTGCTCGCGGGCCCCAGTCACGTCGGCGACCTCGGGCGGGTACAGCCGCACGGCGAGGAGGTACCACGCGATCGGCAGGCTCACGACGACTACGGGAAGCCCGACGATCAGCCACTCGGCGAACCCGATCTCGTAGCCGAGGCGGGTCGACAGCTGCGAGACGACGATCGCGTTCGGCGGCGACCCGATCAGCGTGCCGACGCCGCCGATACTCGCGGCGTACGCCGTCCCCAACAGCGCCGCCGTTTCGACGTTCGTCTGCGTCTCCGGATCGGGCTCGGGTCGGGGATTCCCGGCGTCGCCGTCGGGCTGTGCCCCGCGCGCGTCCTCGTTCGGGACCGCCGCCGGCTTCCCGACGGTCGTGCGAGCCACGCCGAGCGCGACCGGCACCATCATGGCCGTCGTCGCCGTGTTGGAGATGAGCATCGACAGCCCGGCGGTCGCGACCATCACCGCGAGGACGAGCCGCCGCGGCGACGTCCCGATACGCGCGACCAACCGGTAGGCGATGCGCCTGTCGACGTCGTGTTTCGAGAGCGCGGCCGCCAACACGAACCCGGCCAACAGCAACGCGAGCACGGGGTCCGCGAAGCCGACCAGTGCGCCCCCGAGCGTCGGATACACGCCGAAGACGGTCAACAGCGCGGGGATACACAGCGCCGTCACCGGCAGCGGAAGCGCCTCCGTCACCCACAGGATCGCCGCGAACGCCCCCGTCGCCAGCACGTAGCGCCCTGCCGGAGACAGCGACGGCGCCCCCGGCCCGAGCGCCACGATCCCGGCCGCCGCGACCGCGCCCGCGACGATCAGTGCGTCGACCCGCCGTCCGCTCATCTGCTTCCCCGAGCGGCGGCGTCGACCGGTAGACACCGAGAGCTACCGGAAACATTGTAGATCAGCGACACGAAGGGTCGGACATGGTGCTCAAGCCACTGCTGTTGGGAATCGGGATCGTCGAGGCGCTCCTCCCGCGCCGGATGGTGGACTTCTGGATGGGCGTCGCCGCCGCGGGCGACCGTGACGTCGAACTCCGGCCGTGGGTGTACACGGCGGCGAGGATCGAGGGGGTCGTGATCGTGTTGTGGGTCCTCTCGAGGTGGATCCGTGGCACACGAGACGCGGGCGCCTCCAGCTGACAGCGCGCAGTCCCGCCGCAAGTTCCGATCGAGGCGCCTCACGTCTGTCCTCCGTGGGACGATCCGGCCATCGCTGGGTTCGATTCCGATCGGACCGCTGATAGTACTACCGTCGCTCCGCAGCTATCGATGTAGTAACATATAGCACGCATCCGGCCGAACGCCGAGTATGTCCGACTCCGACCGCACGTACGACGCCGCCGAGAGCATCTGCCCGTTCTGTGGCGTCGGTTGCGGGATCCGATACGACCCCTCGTCCGGCGGCGCCCGAGGATGGGCCGGCCCGGTCAACACCCGCGCGGAGGTGTGCCCGAAGGGAGTCGCCGCGTGGGACGCCGTCGACGACCCGGACCGACTGACGACGCCGCTGGTGCGGGAGGGCGGGGATCTGGTCGAGGCGACTTGGGACGATGCGCTGGACCGGATCGAGCGGGAGTTCGCCGAGATCGTCGCCGCCGACGGCCCCGACGCGCTGGCGTTCTTCGCCTCGTCGAACTGCACGAACGAGGAGAACTACGCGTTCCAGAAGCTCGCCCGACTGCTCGGGACGAACAACGTCGACAACTGCGCCCGACTGTGTCACTCCTCGACGGTCGCGGCCATGCGCGACCGGTTCGGGGCGGGCGCGATGACGAACTCGCTCGACGACGTGGGCGAGGCCGACGCGTTCCTCGTCGTCGGCGCGAACCCGGCCGAGAACCACCCCGTCATCTTCCGCTCGTACCTCCTCCCGGCGCTCAAGCGCGGGGCGACCATGATCGTCGTCGACCCGCGGGAGACCGCCACCGCCGAGGCGGCCGACATTCACCTTCCGGTCCGTCCCGGATACGACATCCGGCTGTTGAACGCGCTGGCGGCGACGATCGTCGGCGAGGACCTGCTCGATCAGTCGTTCTGTGCGGACCGGGTTTCCGGGCTCGACGAGTTCCGGGCGTTCGCCGACGACGTCGACGTTGCGGCCGCGGCGGCGGGCGCGGGCGTCGACGTCGCGACCCTCCGAGCGGCCGCACGGACGTACGCGGAGGCCGACAGCGCGGCGATATTCACCGGGATGGGGTTGAGCCAGCACCACTACGGCACGGCGAACGTCCACGCGCTGGTGAACCTCGCGCTGCTCACCGGCAACCTCGGGCGCCGCGGTGCCGGCGTCAACCCGCTTCGGGGACAGAACAACGTCCAAGGCGCCGGTGACGTGGGTGCGCTCCCCGATCTGCTCCCCGGGGCGCGTCCGGTCACCGACGACGCCGCACGTGCGGAGGTCGCGACCGCGTGGGGCGTCGACGCTGACGACCTCCCCGCCGAGCCCGGACTCACCGAGGTCGAGGCGACGCACGTGTTCGGCGAGGCGGTCCGCGGCGCGTTCGTTCTCGGCGAGAACCCCGCGGTCACCGAGCCGAACGCCGCCCGCGTCGCCGACGCGCTCGATTCGCTCGACTGTCTCGTCGTGCAGGACCTCTTCGTGACCGAGACGGCCGAGCACGCGGACGTGGTGCTCCCCGGAAGCGCGTGGGCCGAGCGCGGCGGCACCGTCACCAACACCGACCGACAGGTGCTTCGAATGCGCCCCAACACCGTTCCGCCCGGGGACGCGCGCCGCGATCTGGACGTGCTGTGCGAGCTTGGCGGCCGACTGACGGACGATCCGGCGGCGTTCGCGTACGACGGGCCGGAAGCGGTGTTCGAGGAACTCACGCGCGTGACGCCGGCGTACGCGGGGATGACGTACGACGGGATCGGCACGGGCAGCCAGCGGTGGCCGTTCCCGCCGGACGCGGAGGCGGGGACGGCCGTCCTCCACGAGGGGGCGTTCGCCACCGGCGACAGCCACGCACCGCTCCGGGTCGTCGAGCACGTCGACCCGGCGGACGACGTCGGGGACGACGACCTCGTGTTGACGACCGGCCGCGTCATCGAACACTTCAACAGCGGGGCGCTCACGCGCCGATCGGACCGGCTCGTGCGGATGGCCGGCCCGCAGCGCGTGCAGATCCACCCCGACGACGCCGCGAGCCGCGGGATAGCCGACGACGACCGAGTGGTCGTCGAGAGCGAACGCGGTTCGGTGGTCGCGGGCGCCGAGGTGACGCCCGCCGTCGGCCGCGGCCGCGTCTTCGCGACGTTCCACACGGCTGACCCACTCGTGAACGCGCTCACCGGCGACGCGCTCGACCCGGTGGCGAAGATCCCCGAGTACAAGCACTCGGCCGTCAGCGTCCGCGTCTCCCCGGACTCGGATCGGTCGTAGTCGGCCGGAACCGGTCGGGTGGACCGGCGGGTCGCGGTCGGTCGGCCGGCTCCGCCCTCGTTGGCACTCCCCCTCCGCCCAGTTCCCCCTTCACTCGGGAAAATAAAAATCCGACTTCGGTTCTCTGAGCGGCGAGGCGTCCCTGAGTTTGGCGATCTTCGCTGGGGTCCGATCTCGAACGATGACGACGTCGTAGGACTGGTCTGTCGCGACGGATCCTCCTACGCTACTCACCGCTGTAACGAGGCGGCCGGCGTTCTCACTGCCGATGAAGACCATCGAAGCGTCCTCGGTTTTCGCCACGTTCCGGAGCAACCTCGCTATCGTGCCGGGTTGGGCGTGCCGACCCACAACCTTGTGGCGGAAGTTCGCAGTCGGACACAGATCGGTCACTTGCTCGTGTAGCGTTGCGACGACGGACGATAGATCGAACGCTTCGTTCTGCCCGACCCACCCGCGTTTTCTGGCGTATGTTGTGTTCCTCCTCGGGATGACGCTCACAGCCAACACGTCTTCGTCAAATACGTTCCCGAACTCCGTGGCACGAACGAGTGCTGCCTCAGCTAGCGCCGACCCGTCGAACGGAACGAGTAGGGTCATAGTTCGAGATGTTCGCATGTGAAGGAACCCCTTCCGGTTCCTTCGCGCGACGAGGCTCCGGGTTCGTCGGAATCTGCGGCGCAATTGATGGCCGATCCCGGCGAAGGGTCACCCGGCGATCGAGATGGACGTGACTGACCGGGTGTACACGGCGGGAATGACCGATGAGGAGGTAGACGAGCGCCTCCACGAGTGTGAGACGGGCGTGCTGTCGCTCGCGCGCGACGGCGACGCGTACGCCGTTCCGGTGGCGTACCGCTACGACGGGTCGACGCTCCGGTTTCGGCTCGCGGACGACGGCGACAGCACCAAGTTGGCGTACGCGGACGCGACCGAGACGGCGTGTTTCCTCGCGTACGGGTACGAGGAGGCGCACGACTCCTGGAGTATCATGGCGAGGGGGCCGATACGACGGCTTCCCGAGGAGGCGTGGGAGGCGACGGCCGCGGCCGACCTCGACGAGCGGTACGTTCCGCTCAGGGTGTTCGACGAGGCGATCGAGGAGACGGAACTGGTCGGCTACGAACTGGTTATCGAGGCGATCACCGGACGGCGGACGGTTCGGTAACTCACTCCCGGTACAGCGAGTACGTGATGAAGCCGAACCCGAGCATGGTGAGGGCGCTCTGGACGAACACCCCGTAGAGGATGACCGGTTCGGGACCGCTCAGCGGGAGTAGATCGCCCACGAGGTCGATCCCGCCACCCAGCATGCTTCCGACGGTGACGATGGCGAACCCCAGCGCGAGCGAGCGGAGTTCGGCCGCGCTCGTCCGTTTGTAGGCCGTCCACGAGAGGTACGTGATCGTCGCGCCGAAGACGAACGTCAGGGTCTTCGTCGCCGCGATCGCGATGGTGAGGTGACTCATTGGTCCGCCTCCTTGCGGACCTCTCCCCACATGCTCGCGAGCCGGTCGGCGGCGTCCTCTGCCGGCCGCTCGATCTCGACGTCGAGGGTTCGGTCCTCGGCGAGCGCGACGATCACCTCGTTGAAGTCCGTTCGGTAGCGGGTCGCGTGGTGGCCGTCCTGCCTGACCTCCACGCCCTCGGCTAACAACTGTGCCTCAGAGAGCAGGTCCAGTTTGCGGTATGTCGTCGACATTGGGATCTCACACTCCTCGGACACCTCCCCCGCGGTCAAGGGCTCCTCCAGGTGCTTGATGATGGTCCGACAGTCCTCGTCGTCGAGCGCGTCGAGGACCGGCTGGAGGCTCGGCCCGGGATCGGCTCCCGGCCGGGAGTCGCGCACCATACGGAGCGTAGCGCGGTCCGAGGTATATGTTCCGTGGTTCTGTCCCGTGATCTCAGCGGATGGGAACCAGTGTGGTCCCTAACCTAGTCCCCGCCTATCGTCGAAGTGCATGACGAACATCGGCGCTCCCGGGTCCGAGATGAGTCGACGCGAGTTCCTGGCTGCAACCGGCGCAACCGGCGTGACATCGGCGCTTGCGGGGTGTAACGCGCCGACCGCCGCGAGCGGACGGACGGCGGTCGGGACCGACGCGGCGTCGGCGCAGACCGACTCGGAGCTCCCGACCACCTCTCCCCCGGAGATCGTCAACGTCGACGAACAGGGCGGATCGGTGACGATGAAGACGCTCCCGGCGCGCCACGACGTTCACCCGGGCGAGGCGATGGGCGGCCCCATCGAGTTCCCGCAGGTGTGGGCGTTTCAGGCCGACGACCGCGACCCCTCGGTCCCCGGGCCGATCCTCCGGACGACCGAGGGCGAGGACATGACCGTCGTCCTCGACAATACCGACGGACAGCGCCCGCACACGCTCCACTTCCACGGCACCCAGAAGACGTGGGAGAACGACGGCGTCCCCACGACGACCGGGATCACGGTGAACCCCGGGGAGAAACACGAGTACGAGATCCCCGCGAACGTACCCGGAACGCACGTCTACCACTGTCACTACCAGACCCACCGGCACATCGACATGGGGATGTACGGCATCTTCCGGGTCGATCCGGAGGGGTACGAGCCGGCCGACCGGGAGTACTTCATGACGGTGAAGGACTGGGACTCGGATCTCAACCGGATGATGGCGGGCGAGGACGTGAGCTACTCCCCGCGCACGCGGTCGCCCGACGTGTTCACCGTCAACGGGAAGGCGGCCCCGCGGACGCTGCACCCGGAGGACGGCTCGCCGATGATCGTCTCGCAGGGCGACACCGTTCGCGTCCATTACGTCAACGGCGGGTACATGAACCACCCGCTACACCTCCACAACCACCGGTTCCAACTCGTCGAGAAGGACGGCGGCACCATCCCCGAGGCGGCTCGCCACGAGATGGACATCACCGACATCGCGCCCGCCGAGCGCCACACCATCGAGTTCACCGCCGACGCCGACCCGGGCATCTACCTCATGCACTGCCACAAGGTGAACCACGTGATGAACGGCACCAGCTACCCCGGCGGAATGCTCACCGGGATCGTCTACGAGGAGGCGATGGACACCGACATCTTCGCGTCGCTGATGGAGTACGCCGGATACGAGGGCTGACGCCCCGTCGTTGCCTCGCGGCGAGACCCTTCCGACCCCGATCGTCGGCCCACGACCCGTCCGGTCTCCCCGTTCGAGTTCCGCATCCGCGTCCCGGCTCCGTTCCCCGACATCGCGCCGCGACATCGGTCGGGTAATTAAGTGTCTCGGCGGAGGTGTGGCCGTATGTCAGTTCGTCGTTCGGCCATCGCGGGCACGCACGATCCTCGATCGCACCGGGGTTGGAGATGGTAGACGTCGTCTTCGCCGCCGGTCGCCTTCTGGTGGCGCTGGTGCTCGTGGTGTTGAACGGATTCTTCGTCGCCGCGGAGTTCGCCCTCGTCCGCGTCCGATCCACCTCCGTCGACCAGCTCGTCGAGGAGGGTAGCGCCGGCGCGGAGACGCTTCAGGAGGCGATGGGGTCGCTCGACGACTACCTCGCGGTGACACAGCTCGGGATCACCCTCGCCTCGCTCGGGCTGGGATGGGCGGGCGAGCCCGCGGTGGCGTCGCTCCTCGAGCCGCTGCTCGGGCCGGTGCTTCCGCCGGACATCCTCCATCTCGTGTCGTTCGCGCTCGCGTTCGGCTTCATCACCTTCCTGCACGTGGTCTTCGGCGAACTCGCGCCGAAGACGATCGCGATCGCTCGCGCCGAACGGATCGCACTGCTGGTCGCGCCGCCGCTGAAGCTGTTCTACTACGTGTTCTACCCGGGGCTCGTCTTGTTCAACGGGACGGCGAACGCCTTCACCAGTCTGATCGGCATCCCGCCGGCCTCCGAGACCGACGAGACGCTGGAGGAGCGAGAGATCCGAATGGTGCTGTCACGGGCGGGCGAGGAGGGCAACGTCGACGCCCGCGAGGTCGAGATGATAGAGCGGGTGTTCGACCTCGACGACACCGTCGTCAGGGAGGTGATGGTGCCGCGTCCCGACGTGATCGCCGTCCCAGCCGACGCGACGCTGTCGGCGATCAGATCGACGGCGTTGTCGGCCGAGCACACTCGCTATCCCGTCGTCGACGCCGACGAGGCCGACCAGATCGTCGGCTTCATCGACCTCAAGGACGTGCTTCGCGCCGGCGAGTCAGCGGCGGCGGCCGACACCACCGCCGCCGATATCGCGCGCGACGTGCTCGTCGTCCCGGAGACGATGCCGATCGACGACCTCCTGATGCAGTTCCGCGACGAGCGCCAGCAGATGGCGGCGGTCGTCGACGAGTGGGGGAGCCTCGAGGGGATCGCGACCGTCGAGGACGTGGTCGAGGCCGTCGTCGGCGACATCCGAGACGAGTTCGACGTCGACGAGCGCGAGGCGTCGATCCGCCGCCGCGCCGACGGCGGCTACGAGGTCGACGGCGGCGTCCCCCTGCGCGCGGTCAACGACGCCCTCGGTACGTCGTTCCACAGCGACGAGTTCGAGACGATCGCGGGGCTGGTGCTCGGTCGACTCGATAGGGTGCCGGAGGTGGGGGACTCACTGGAGGTGGAGGGCCACGTCGTCGAGGTCACCGCGATGGACGACAGCCGGATCGACACGCTCTCGCTCCGTCCCTCCTCCGCTCCCGCCGAAGGGGAGACGTAACCGCGGGCGTCGACACGAACCGCGAGGAAGCCCCCGAACGGTGGCTGTTCGCCGGCGTCGACGCGCCCCGTGGTTCCGCGACGCTCCTCGGCGTCCCGGACGCCGGCCGTCCGGCGAAACCAAGCTTCATTGTGCAGGTGGCGGTGGTACGGACAATGGCTGCTCCGCACGAGGACCCGTCGCCCGACGACGCCGGTGGCGAACGCGCAGGCAACGGCGTTCCGGCGTCGGGGTCGGTCGTTCCGGACCGCTTCTCCTCGGACGAGGTGTTCCAGCGGATCGTCGCCGACGCGGACCACGAGATCACCTCCGGCGCTCGCGAGCTGTTCTTCGCCGCGCTGGCCGGCGGGTTCGCGATCACGATCACGCTGCTGGTGTACGCGTCGATGTACCCGCAGACGGACAGCAGCGTCGTCGCGGCGATGCTGTACCCGATCGGCTTCATCTACATCATCATCGGCGGCTATCAGCTGTACACCGAGAACACGCTCCCCCCGGTCGCGTTGACGCTGGAACGGCTGGCGTCGGTGCCGGCGCTGTTGCGTCACTGGACGATCGTCGCGCTCGGCAACTTCACCGGCGGCGCCATCGGCGCGGTCGTGCTCGCGTACGGCGGCGTGTTCTCCCCCGAGGCGGCGGCCGTGGCCGCGGATCTGGCGGCGACGGGCGTGTACGAGACCACCCCCTGGGAGCTGTTCTTCAAGGGGGCGTTCGCCGGGCTGATCGTCGCCGGCGTCGTCTGGATGAACTTCGCCGCACAGGACACCATCTCCCGGCTGGTCGTCGTCTACCTCGCGTTCCTCACTATCCCGCTCGGGAACCTCTATCACAGCGTCGTCTCGTTCACCGAGGCGGTGTACCTCATGCTCGTCGGCGATCTGGGGTTCCTGCTTGCGATGACCGACTTCGTGATCCCGGTGTTGGTCGGGAACACCGTCGGCGGGGTGGTGTTGGTCACGATCGTCAACTACTACCAGACCACCGAACAGCGCCTCGAGACGGCCCGCTTCGAGAACGTCCGCAGGCTGTCGATCCGCGAGACGATGCTCGGGAGCCTCGCCGGGCGGTCGTACGTTCCGCTGTTCGACACGGTCGAGGAGTTCGTCCGCGACCCGGACTCCTTCCGGATCCTCGTCCCGATCACGAACCCCCGAACCGAGTCTCGGCTCGTCGAGATGGCGTGCGCGCTCGCGTCGATCCGCGAGAAGGGCGTCGTCCACGTGGTTCACGTGGTGCAGATCCCCTCCGGATCGAGTCCCGGCGGCCGCGGCACCGACCACGACCGGATCACCGCCGAGTCGAACAAGCTGCTGTCGGGCGTTCACGAGATCGGCGAGCGCCACGAGGCGGAGATGGAGACCTCGACGCTGGTCACCCACCGCTCGTTCGAGGACGTCTTCGACCGCGCGAACCGAACCCGTCCGGATCTGGTGATGATGGGCTGGGCCGACGACGGCGTGTGGGCGTCGGCCCGCGCCGAGCGCCCGATCGACGAGCTGACCAACCGCCTGCCGTGTGACTTCCTCGTCGTCAAGGACCGCGGGCTCGACTGCTCGCGCGTGCTCCTCCCCACGGCGGGCGGTCCCAACTCCGTGTTGAGCGCGGAGGTCGCCCGCGGGCTCCGCGAGGCCCTCGACGCGGAGATCTCGCTGCTTCACGTCGCGGACGGTCCCGCGGACCGCGAGCGCGGCGAGACGTTCCTCGCGGAGTGGGCCGCCGAGAACGGGCTGGAGGACGCCGATCGCATCGTCGACGAGTCCGGCGACGTGGAGGACTCGATCGAGCGGGCGGCCGAGGACAACACCCTCGTCCTCATCGGCGCCACCGAGCAGGGGCTGCTCTCGCGGCTCGTCAGCGACTCGCTCCACATGAACATCGCCGACGACGTGGAGGCCTCGCTGCTGTTGGCCGAGCGACCCACCGACCGGCCGCTGTTGAAGCGCCTCGTCGGGGCCGGCCGCCGCGAGAAGTAGTCCGCGGACGGTCGGCGGGGGGTGCCGACTCAGGCGTCGCCCACGCGATCCGAAACCGGTCCGTCGTACCCGTCCGGGACGTACGGGCACAGCGGATCGGACGCGAGCGGGTCGCCGGTGACGGCGTACGCCCGCGAGCGCGAGCCGCCGCAGACGTCGCGGAACTCGCAGGCGCCGCACTTCCCCGTGAGCGCGTCGCGGTCGCGCAGGCGCTCGAACAGGTCCGCGTTCCGGTACAGGTCCACGAGGTCGTCCTCGCGGACGTTGCCCGCCGGCTTCGGGAGAAAGCCCGAGGGCGTCACGTCGCCCACGTGGTTGACGAACGCGAAGCCGTCGCCGGCGCGGACGTTCGGACGGGTCGCGGGCGCCCCGGACCCCGGTGCCATCTCGGCCGGGCCGACCCCGCGGCGTTCGAGGCCGATGCGGGTGTGCTGGGGCGCCTCGGTCGTCTTGATCGCGAACGACGAGTCGTCGTCGACGCCGTGGAGCCAGTCCATGACCGCGTCCGCCCGCTCCGGCGAGACGGGCTCGAGCATCGCCCCCCGGCCGACCGGGACGAGGAAGAACACGCTCCAGCGAACCGCGTCGAGGTCGCCGACCAGCTCGTGGACGGCGGGGAGTTCCTCGACGGTACGTTCACAGACGGTCGTGTTGATCTGCAGTCCGAGGTCGGACTCCCGGATCCACCGCGCCGCCCGCAGCGTCTCCTCGAACACGCCCGGCTCGCCGCGGTAGCCGTCGTGGACCGCGGGGTCGCCCGCGTCGATGCTGAGCGCGACCCGCCGGAGGCCGGCGTCCGCGAGCCGCTCGATGCGCTCGCGCGTCAGCGAGGCGGTCCCGCTGGGCGTGAGCGCCATCCGGAGGCCGATGTCGTCGCCGTGGGCGATCAGCTCCGTGAGGTCGTCGCGCTTGAGCGGGTCGCCGCCCGAGAGGACGACCACTTGGCCGTCGCCGAACTCGCGGGCCGACTCCAGCAGGCGCTTGCCCTCCGCGGTCGTCAGCTCGTCCGGGTGTCGCCCGGGCGTCGCCTCCGCCCGACAGTGGTCACAGGCGAGATCGCACGCGCGCGAGGCCTCCCAGACGAGGACGATCGGCCGTCGACTCGTGTCGAACATTGGTGGGTGTCGTGGGCGTGGTGGCTGTCGTGTGCGTCCTTCCCCTCGATCACTCGACCACGACGACGCCCTTCATGCCCAGCGCCTTGTGCGGCGTGCAGGCATACTTGTTCGTTCCGGTAGACTCGAACGTGTGCTCGAAGGTGTGTCCCTCCTCGGCGACGAGCTCGGACTCGTAGGAGCCGTCCTCGGCGGCGACGTTGTGGCTGGACCCCTGCCCGGTCCACTCCCACGTGACGGTCGTCCCGGCGGACACACGGATCGCTGCGGGGCCGAACCCGTAGTAGCCGCCGTTGGCCTCGGTGCCGACCTCGACGGTCACCGAGTCCGAGCCCGTCTCGTCGACGACGCCGTCGTAGTTGTCGACGTCGTCGAACCAGCCGTCGAACGACGCGCTTCCGGAGCTGCCGCCGGAGTCGCCGGTTTCGGTGGGGGGTTCGGTCTCAGTCGGCGTTGGCGTCGGCTCCTCCGTCTCGGCGTCGTCGCCCGATTCGCCGCCGGAGCCGCCCCCTCCGGAACAGCCGGCCAACCCGGTGAGACCGCCGACGGCCGCCAGTCCGGTCGCGCGCAGTACCGTTCGCCGGTCGAGTGATCGATCGGACATCACCGCCACGTTGACCGGGGACAGATAAGCGGTACTCTCCGGTTCCCAATCGCTGGGAGTCGTCGTGAACGTCGTAGGGCTTCCCCGCCGGTGTCGGGAGTGATGGCAGACACCGACCAGCGCACGCCGGTACGCCAGCCACGGGCGGACGACGCCCCGGAGTGGGAGGTGTTCCTCCGCGAGTCGTCGGGCGACCCGCTCCGACACGCGGGGAGCGTCACCGCACCCTCGGCGGACGTGGCACACGAACAGGCGAACACGCTGTTCCCCGATGCGTCGACACTCTGGTTGGCACGCAGCGACCGGGTCGCCCGGTTCACGGAACGTGACCTCGGTGCCGAGTACGACCCGACCGCGGCCGCCGACGCCGACGGTGGCGCGGACGGGGGCGTTGACGGGGGTGTCGAGCCGTGATCTCCGTCAGCAAGTTGCTGTACAACCTCGACGCCGAGGGCGACGGGCTTCGATACGGCGACGCCGACTCCACGGCCGAGCAGATCCGAGAGCGGAAACAGGAGCGGCCGGTCGTCGTCTGGAACGGGACCAAGCGGTGCAACCTCTCGTGTGCCCACTGCTACGCCGGCGCCGACGTGGGCGCCGCACCCGGGGAGTTCTCGACGGCCGAGGCGAAGGCGATGCTCGACGAGCTCGCCGACTACGGCGTCCCGGTCGTGCTGTTCTCCGGCGGCGAGCCCCTCGTTCGCGAGGACGTCCCGGAACTCGTCGCACACGCGAGCGCCGCCGGGATCCGCCCGGTGCTGTCGACCAACGGGACGCTGCTCACCCGCGACCGCGCCCGCGAGCTCCGCGACGCCGGCCTCGCGTACGCCGGTATCTCCGTCGACGGTCGCCGCGAGGTGAACGACGCGTTCCGCGGGCAGGAGGGCGCGTTCGACGCCGCCGTCGACGGCATCGAGGCGTGTCTCGATGTGGGACTGAAGACCGGCCTGCGCTACACCGTCACCGAGGACACCGTGCCGGACATGGAGGACGTGGTCGACCTGCTCACCGACGTGGGCGTCGACCGGTTCTGCTTCTATCACCTCGCGTACGGCGGTCGTGGGGTTCCCGACGCCGATATCACGCCCGAAACCCGTCGGGAGGCGGTCCGGCGCCTCGTCGACCTCACGCGCGAGTATCACGAGGACGGCGAGGAGATCGAGACGCTGCTCGTGGGCAACTACTGCGACGCCGCCTACCTCGTCGAGTACGCGCGTCGCGAGTTCGGCCCCGAACGCGCCGAGCACGTCCGCCGATACCTCGAGATCAACGGCGGCGACCCCGCCGGCGAACGCGTCGCCGACATCGACTACCAGGGGAACGTCCACGCGACGCAGTTCTGGCAGTCGTACTCGCTGGGCAACGTTCGCGACCGCCCGTTCGGCGACATCTGGGAGGACGAATCGAACCCCCTCCTCGACCGTCTGCGTGACCGACCGGACAGCCTCGGTGAGGAGTGCCGATCCTGTGAGTACAGCGATATCTGCCGGGGGGCATCGCGCCTGCGCGCGCTCACGGTCGAGGGAGAGTTCGGCGCGCGCGACCCGCAGTGTTACCTCACGTCCGCAGAGCGCGCGGGCGAGGGCGCAGTCGACGCCGGGTCGCTCTCGTCGACCGCGGACTGAGGCGGGTGTCGGGGATCACCTGAACCGTCGCGAACGTGTTCGGGGCGGCGTTGAGGGACGCTGGCCCCCGATATGGTTCCATGAGCACCGTCGATTCCGAAGCCGTCGAGCGCGAGGACGAGCGGACTGTGACCACCGTCGAGGTGAAAGGGACGGGACGGCTGTACGACGCCCTGCCGGAACATCGATTCGAGTACACCTTCGAGGGAACGACGCTCCGTGAGTTCCTGGAGGCGTTCCTCGAGGAACACGACGTGGCGGAGTTCCTCATCGCGGAAACGCCGGAGGAGGAGGTCGCCCACGGATGGGCGCCCGAACCGGAGGAGCTCCCCGACGATTTCACGGCGAACCACGAGGGTGACCGCACGCGGGCGTACGCGCGGATCGCGATCAACGGGCGGTTCAACGAGCACCTCGGCGGGTTCGACACCGAGCTTGAGGACGGCGACCGCGTCGCGCTGATGTACCCGTTCATGTACTGCTGTTGAGTCAGCCGACTCCGAGGCCCCGGCAGGGTACCGGCCGAAGGAGGGGTACCGCGTGAGATCAGCCCGCGTCTGGACGCGGCAGTCGGATCGTAATCGTCGGACCGTCCCGCTTCGCGGAGACCGTGCCCTCGGACCGTTCGACGGCCCACTTCAGACACCACAGCGAGAGCCCCTCCGCGTGTTCGAGGGGGAGTTCGGCGTCGTTGTCGAGCACGTGGAGATCCGTCTCCGGGAGTCCGTCGGCGTCATCGCGGATCGCGATCTGCACTCGCTCGGGCTCCCCGTCCGCCGTCGTGTCGACCGGAGCGATCGTCACTTCGACAGCCACCGATCCGTCGTTGTAGACGAGTATCTCCTCGACGACGTCCGCGACCATCAGCGGCAGCGACGAGGGCACACTCACCACGGCGACTGTACTGTCGCCTGCGCGAAAGCCGACAGTCGCGTCCCGGCCGTCGGTGTCGAGGCGTGCGAGTGACCGCTCGAGGCTGTCGACGATGTCGAGTTCGATCAGATCCGACCCGTCATCGTCGAGCAACCGACCGATCCGCGAGGTCCTCTCGGAGATCCGCGCGAGTGCCAACGCCCGCTCCTCGGCGATCTCCAACTCTCGACGGACTGGACCGTCGTCGACCGCTGCTGACGCATTGGCGACTCGGCCGGCGACCACGTTCACCTCGTTGCGGACGTTGTGTCGGAGCACCCGGTTGAGGACGCTCGCCATGGCGGAGCGTTCCGTGAGTAGACCGTTCGAGGCCGCGAGGTCTGCTCTCGTCGTCCGAAGTTCGTCGATCTGTTGGAGCACAAAGTACGAGCCGACGCCGGCCAACACGTTCGCGGCGGATTCGACCAGCTCGGCCGTCGGCGATATGCTCTGACCGTATCCACCGGACACGAATTGGCCCACCTCCGTCATCTGATGCACCGCCATCAACGCGAGGAGGGCCAGCAGTGGGACCGAGCGGACGGTCCCCGAGTCGTACAGCCGGATCGAACTGTAGCCGAGCGCAACCGCGAGCACGCTCAGCGGCGTGAGCGTGAACAGAACGAACGCGACGACCGCCGCCGTCACTGACACGCGATCCCGGCGGCGTCTATCCATCCCGGCGACCGATGCATCGATACGCCGCTGTTGTTGGCGATCCAGTATATATCCTTGTCCCCCGTTCAACGAACGGATCTCTCGGCGGCTGTGGTCACTCTTTCATCAAGGACGGCTGTTGAACATGTTCGCCGCCGTCCCCGGGCAACCGGAACCGCGGACGGACTAAACCACCGGACGCGAGTATCGCCGACCGGCATGAAGGTAACCAGACGGACGCTGGCGAAGGCGCTCGTCGTGGCCTTCGTCGTGAACCTCGTCGTGATGGGCGCAGGCGCCGCGTTGGCGTACGAGAAGGCGCCGCCCATTCCCGACCGCGTGGTCGGTCCGGACGGCGAGACGATCGCGACCGGCGACGACGTACAGGCCGGGAAGGTCGCGTTCCAGCGGGACGGGTTGATGAATCACGGTTCGATCCTCGGCAACGGGGCGTACTTCGGTCCCGACTACACCGCCGACGCGCTCGACCTCAAGACCGAGGCGATGCGCGAGTACTACGCCGAGGAGCGGTACGGCGACGCGTACGGTGAGCTCCCCGCGGAGGAGCAGGCGGCCGTCGACTCGCTCGTGAAGTCGGACCTCGACGACGGAACGCCCGACGACGGGGTCATCGAGTACTCGGCCGCGGAGGCGTACGCCCACGAGCGAGTCAGAGGGGAATACGTCGAACGGTACCACGAGGGATCGGACGCCCGCGGCGTTCCGGTCGACATGATCGACTCCGAGGGGGACGCGCGGCGCTTCGCGGACTTCGCGCTGTGGACCGCGTGGTTCTCCCACACCGACCGCCCGGGTGCCGACCACAGCTACACGAACGACTGGCCGCCCGCGCCCGCCGCCGGTAACACCCCCGGCGCGTCCGCGATGACGTGGAGCGTGATCGCGATGGTGCTGCTCGTCGCCGGCGCCGGCGTCGGGATCTGGCTGTACTCGTCGGTCGACCTCCCAGAACCGTCGTCCGAGGGCGTGAACGTGCCCCACCCGGACGACATCGACCTCCTGCCGAGCCAGTCGGCCGCGCTGTGGTTCGTCCCCGTCGCGGCGTTACTGTTCCTGGCACAGACGTTGCTCGGGGGGTTGCTCGCCCACTACTACATCGAGCGACACGCGTTCTTCGGGCTGGAGACGATCCCCGGGCTGGGTGTCGACGTGCTCCAGTTGCTGCCGTTCGCGATGGCGAAGACGTGGCACATCGATCTGGGGATCCTCTGGATCGCGACGCTGTGGCTCGGCGCGGGGCTGTTCCTCCCACCGCTCTTGACGGGCTACGAGCCCGACAATCAGGCGCGGTACGTGAAGGGCCTCCTCGTCGCGTTGGTCGTCGTCGCCGTGGGGGGGCTCACCGGCATCTGGCTCGGCGCGCACGGCTACTTCGACGGCCGGCTCTGGTGGATCCTCGGCAACGAGGGACTGGAGTACCTGGAGGTCGGCAAGCTCTGGCAGGCCGGCCTGCTCGTCGGCTTCGTCGCGTGGGCCGCGCTCGCCGCACGTGGGCTGAAGCCGCTGTTGAAGCGTGAGACGCCGTACGGGCTCGCGCACATGATCCTCTATGCCGGCGGGTCCATCGCGCTGCTGTTCACCGCCGGGTTCCTGTTCACCCCGAAGACGAACATCGCGGTGACGGAGTTCTGGCGCTGGTGGGTCGTCCACATGTGGGTCGAGGGCGCCTTCGAGTTCTTCATCGTCGCCGTCGTCGCGATGACGCTGGTGTCGATGAACCTCCTCCGCCGTCGCTCGGCCGAGAAGGCGGTCCTGCTGGAGGCGCTGCTCGTGATGGGGACCGGCGTGATCGGCGTCAGCCACCACTACTGGTGGATCGGGATGCCGGACATCTGGATCCCGCTCGGGAGCGTGTTCTCCACGCTGGAGCTGATCCCGCTGGTGTTCATCCTCTTCGAGGCGATCAACGAGTACCGCGCGCTCGCGAACAGCGGCGAGGCGTTCCCGTACACCCTCCCGTTCATGTTCATCATCGCCTCCGGCGTGTGGAACTTCGTCGGCGCGGGCGTGCTCGGGTTCTTCATCAACCTCCCGCTGATCAACTACTACGAGCACGGCACCTACCTCACCGTCGGCCACGCCCACGCCGCCATGTTCGGCGCGTTCGGCTTCCTCGCCATCGGCATGGCCACCTACGTGCTCCGGTTCACCGTCTCGAACTGGAGCGGACGGCGTCTCCGGTGGGCGTTCTGGCTGTGGAACGTCGGCCTCGCGCTGATGGTGTTCGTCTCGGTGCTGCCGGTCGGATTCCTCCAGCTCGAGGTCGCGTACACGCAGGGGTACGACGCCGCGCGCTCGCTCGCCTTCTACAACCGGCCGCTGATCCAGTCGCTGTTCTGGGCGCGGCTCCCCGGCGACACGCTCATCATCCTCGGGGCGGCGCTGTTCACCTACGACGTGGCCGCGAAGCTGACCGTCCGGCGCGTCGCCGACGATCCCGACCGCGTCCCGGCCGACGGTGCGGTTCGGCCGTTCCTCGAGGACGACGACTGACCGGGAGCGACGCCCCCGAGCCGCCGCCGTTGCCGTCAGCCGTTCCTTCTTCGATCTTCGGTCTCGTTCTCAGCTTCCCCGTGCGTCCCGATCTGTCTCCGCTCGGTGGCTCCCACTCCTTTTATCGGGTACGCGAACCGGTTCGGGGGAGTCCCGTGCCGGCGGGAACCACGAACCCGGTTGATAGGATGTCCACCCGTACGAACAACTGCGAGGTGCCCACTAATGCCCACGACACGACGTACGACGCTGAAGGCGCTCGGAACCGGTGCGGGCGGGGCTGCACTCGCCGGCTGTTCGGCGAACGCGCCGACCGACACAGAGACCGAGACCGCACGAAAAACCACCGAGAAAACGGGCGGAAAGCCGACGAGCAGCCGGGTCGCGGCCGATCCGACGGACGTACCGGCTCCGATCGACCGTGACACGTCGGAGACGGTCGAGGTCGAGCTGACCGCGAGGGAGGTGCGCGCGGAGGTCGAGGACGGGGTCGTCTACGATTACATGACGTTCGACGGGCAGATCCCCGGCCCGATGGTCCGCGTCCGCCGCGGCGACACCGTCCGGGTGACGCTGACGAACGCCGAGGAGAACGCGATGCCGCACAACGTCGACTTCCACGCGTGTTACGGGCCCGGCGGCGGCGCCGAGGACACGACCGTCGCGCCCGGCGAGTCGGCGACGATCCAGTTCCGGGCGGAGTACCCCGGCGCATTCATCTACCACTGCGCCGTCGCGAACTTGGACTACCACATCGCCTCGGGGATGTTCGGGATGATACTCGTCGAGCCGGAAGGCGGGCTCCCGGAGGTCGACCGGGAGTTCTACGTCGGCCAACACGAGATCTACACCGACAAGCCCGCCGGCGAGAAGGGGCGCCACAGCTTCGACCTGGAGTCGATGAAGGCCGAGGACCCGACGTACGTCGTGCTCAACGGGCAGAAGTACGGGCTCACGCCCGACCGCTTCGGCGCGATGAGCGCCGAGACCGGCGAGACCGCCCGCGTGTTCATGGTCGACGGCGGCCCGAACCTGAACAGCAACTTCCACCCCATCGGCAACGTCTGGAGCGAGGCCTACCGCGACGGCGCGCTCGCGAGCGATCCCGAGCGCTTCGTCCAGACGATGAACGTCCCGCCGGGAAGCTGCATGGTCGGCACCATGGACTTCCCGGTGCCCGAGGACATCAAACTGGTCGACCACGCGCTCTCGCGCGTCGCGCGAAAGGGGATGCTCGGCATCGTCTCGGTCGACGGCGAGGAGAACCCCGACGTGTTCGACCCGTCGCCGTAGCGCTGGGCTGTCCGGGGACTACGACCCTCCTGCGGCCGGCAACCTGACCGTCGCCTCGCTGTCTCCGCTTTCGTTTGTCCCGAGCGTCAACGACCCGCCGTAGAACTCGAACACCCACTTCGAGAGCCACAGGCCCATGCCGCTGCTGTGGCGCAGTTGCGTCTCGTTCTCGTCGTCGTTGATCAGCGCGCGCTCGTCGGCCGGGAAGCCGTCGCCGTCGTCGATGACGCGGATCTCGACCTCGTCGCCGACCCGCCGTTCTCGGACCCGGACGTCCGCGGGGTCGCCGCCGTGCTCCAGCGCGTTCTCGACCAACTCGACGACCGCGGTCAGGACGTGGTCACCACCGCGGACCGCGGGGTTGCCGTCCGAATCGATCCGAAGCGAGGCGTCGGGATGTCCGTCGGTTAGCGAGGTGCGGCGGTCTTCGAGCGAGTCGCTCACCACCACAGAGGCACGGGTGTCCGGTTCGCCCTCGAGCAGTTCGTCGATGACTTTGACGCGCGATTGCGTCTCGCTCAACTGCTGGGCGATCGACGCGATCTTCGCCGCGACGTCGTCGTTGTTCGAGCCATCGCCGTCCGAGTCATCGGCGGCCGCGTCGTCGGGGAGTCCCTCGCCTCCGATCTGATCGCTGTACCCGATCAGCAGCTGTGCGGCGTGACGGAGGTCGTGACGGACGAACCGATTCACCACGGCCGCCTTCCGTCGCTGGTCGGCGACCGTTCGGGCGCGGATCCGTCTGACGTCGTTGACGCCGATCAGCACGTGTGCAAAGGCACTGACGCCGACGATCACCGCCCCCGAGAGCAGGGGCGCGGCGACGCGCCCCCCGTCGGCGGCCTGGAACGTGCCGACGAGCGCGAGGACGGCGACCGTCACGACGACCCCGAGCGTGTTCCAGCCGGCGACCCGGAGGAGGTGATCGGAGGTGACCGAACTCCGATACAACGCCGGTCCCGCGATCGCGAACGCGCCGCCGAGCACGAGCACCGCGGCGACGATGATTCCGCCCGGCAGGCCCGGAACGCCGCTCGACAGAGACGACACGGCGACACCGGCCAGCCCCAGGCCGGTGACACTGATGACCGCTGCCGCCATCACCCGTCGTAGATCCATTGGCGTGGCCACTCATGCGAGAACAAAAACGGCGTTGATTCGGGATGTCTGGCCGCGGACGACTGAACTCGACCGACGAAGCGATCCGATCGACGTGGGGGTCACCGATCGGAAGCACCGACACGGAACCGACGTGGTCGCCGGGGTGGATCGACCCACCCCACGGCCGACGCGCCAGTCGGGAGAGTGCGTCAGTCGTTCGTCGGCGCGAGCGGTGATCGGTCCGGATCGATGTCGAGCGCGTCCTCGGCGAACCGCTTGATCACCTTCCCCTCGGCGCGGTGGAGCCGTTCGCTCGCGGTCGATTTGGCGATCCCGTGCTGGTCCGCGAGTTCGGTCAGCGTGGTCTCGCGCGGGGTGTCGTAGTAGCCGGCTTGGATCGCCGCAGCGAGCAGCTCCCGCTGACCGTCGGTGAGGAGGTCCTCGGCGTCGATCGCGTCGTGGACGTAGTCGACGACGTAGTCCATCCCCATCGTCTCCAGCGCGGTCGCGAACGCCGAGAGCCGGTCGCGCGAGCCGGCGACCGTGAGCCGTGCCGTCCCTCCCGTCACCTCGACCGGATACTCTACCGGGAGTCGCGAATCGAGCAGCGGCAACAGCAGCCGGGGATCGGTCGTCTCGACCCTGATGATCGCCTCGCGGACGTCCTCGGCCGCCCGCTGGAGTTCGACCTCCTCGACGCCGTCGGCGTCGTCGATGTCGCGCACCACCGACGGCGCGTCGTCGTCACGGAGCGCGACGAGCGCGACCCCGCCTCCCTCGGTCGGCAACACCGACAGCACCGACAGCGTCGCGTCCGGATGAGTCCGGGTCACCTGTCCGACCCACACGTCCTCCGGGAGCGTCACCTCGAGTCGGGCGCGAGCCACGGCCGATCACCTCTCCCCGTCGTCCGCGGTACCCGTCGACCGGCTCCCGCCGTCGGCCCTGTACCCGGAGGTCGTGTCTTCAGTGCCGTCGTCTCCGAACAGGAGGAGGAACAGGCCGAACACGAGCGGCGACAGCACCGCGCCGATGCCGCCGCCGAGCAGCAGCAGCGCCGGGGCGTCGCCGGCGCCATCGCCGCCGCCGGATCCGCCGTCCCCGCCGCCGCCGGCCGACTCGGTCGTCCCGGCGGCGGTTTCGGTCGCAGTCGACGCTTCGGTGCCGGTGTCGCTGGTCCCGCTGGACCCGCCGCCGCCCGACTCGCCGACCTCGGCGTCGCCGACGACGACGGCACCTTTCATCCCGAGCGCCTTGTGCGGCGTGCAGGCGTAGCGGTAGACGCCGGCCTCCTCGAACGTGTGCTCGAACGTGTAGCCGGCGTCGCCGACGAGTTCGGACTCGAAGGAGGCGTCCCCCTCGGCGACGACGTTGTGCGACCCGCCGTTCCCGGTCCACTCCCACGTGACGGTCGCCCCGGGGTCGATACGGACCGCGGCGGGCCCGAAGCCGTACGCCCCGCCGTTCGCCTGCGTACCGACTTCGACGGTCACCGAGTCCGAGCCCGTCTCGTCGACGACCCCGTCGTAGTTGTCTACGTTCGAGAACCACTCCTCGAGCCCGCCGGACGACTGTGCGGCCGCCGGCGCTGCGGCGGCCCCGCCGGCGGCCGCCGCGACGCCGCCCGCGAGCGCCGTTCGAAGCACGTTTCGCCGCGACACCGATGATGTTCTCGGATCGCTCATACATGTTCGGCTTGTCGACCGGTGATGAAGTGGAGCCGTGCTGGCTCCCAACGACTGGGAACGACTGGGGCTCTCCGACTCCGGGTGTCTGTCCGGACTCGACGTTCGGGCCCCTCCGGGCCACCCGTCGTCGGGCGAACGTACGGAACGGCTCCCGGACACGCGTATTTAACTCCCTCGAGCCACCAGAATCGGTATGCACGATTACGATCCCGAGCGTCGGGGCCGAACAGCCGGACGCGGGGATGCGAACGGCGAGACTGTCGGGACGGGGGACGATCGGTGAATCCGCAACGCGTCGACTCTATCGTCGACCTGACGTACGGCCTCCTGATCGCGTTGGCCGTCGGATTGATCCTCGTGCTCGGCACGTCGGTCGGCGTCGCGTTCGGACTGGGTGTCATCGTCTCGTTCGTCATCCACATCGGCTGGAAGATGGCCCGGTTCGATCCGCAGTGGATGACCACCGAAGTCCAGCAGACGGTCGAAGAAACGGTCGAAGAAACGGTCGCGGACACCGTCGACGAGACCGTCCAGGACGTCGAACAGTCGGTCGCGGAGACCGTCGACGAGTCCGTCGGTGAGACGGTCGAACAGACGGTCGCGGAGACGGTGGACAAAACCGTGGAGGAGACGGTCGACAAGACGGTTGAAGAAAAGGTCGGCGAGACGGTGGAGAAGACGGTCGGCGAAACGGTCGACGAGACGGTCGAGAAGACGGTCGACGAGACGGTGGAGAAAACGGTGGAGAAGACGGTCGGCGAAACGGTGGAGGAGAAGGTCGGCGAAACGGTGGAGAAGACGGTCGGAGAGACGGTAGAGGAGAAGGTCGGCGAGACAGTCGAGAAGACCGTCGAGGCGGCTGTCGACGAAACCGTGGAGGAGAAGGTGGGTGAGACTGTCGAGAAGACCGTCGAGGAGACGGTCGAGGAGAAGGTAGGGGAGACAGTCGAGGAGGCGGTCGAACGGTCCGTCGGAGAGCAGCTCGGCGAGGACGCCGAGCCGGCCGGCGATGGAGACGGGGAGACGGACGATGATGCGGACGGAGCCGCCGACGGCGACGAGGACGACGACGAGGACGACGACCCGGCGGCGACCCGTTAGACGAGGACGCCGACGCTCACGACGGTGATCGGTCGACAGAGACCTGATCGTGAGAGAGCAAGGCCTTAGGGGACACATACATAAATATCGGTAATATGGTAGAGCTGCTCCTTCTCATCGGCGTGCTCGTTTCGATGTTCGTCGGATACAACATCGGCGGATCGACGACCGGTCCCGCGTTCGGGCCCGCGGTGGGCGCCGGCGCGGTGTCGAAGTCCACCGCGGCGGCGTTGATGACGACGTTCTTCTTCGTCGGCGCGTGGACGATCGGGAGACGCGTCGTCGACACGCTCGGCTCGGAACTGGTCACGGCATCCGGCGTGTTCACCTTGGAGACGAGTATCGGCGTCCTGTTCTTCATCGGATTGGCGCTGTTCGTCGGCAACGTCTTCGGCGTGCCCGCGTCAACGTCGATGACCGCTGTCGGCGCCATCGCCGGGCTGGGCGTGGCGAACGACGCGCTCGACTGGGAGGTCATGGGCGGGATCGTGATCTGGTGGGTCGTCGCCCCGGTCATCGGCTTCTGGGTGTCGCTCATCATCGGTCGGTACTTCTACACTCGCCTCGACGGCCTGCTCGCGATGCAGGAGACCGACGGCACGGTGTTCGACGTCGACCGGTCCGAAGGGATCGTTCCGAGCGTGTCGGTCCACGAGGACGCGAGCAGGCGCGAGGCCATCGGCGTCGTGGCCGTCGTCGCGATCGGCTGTCTGATGGCGTTCAGTTCCGGCACGTCGAACATCGCGAACGCCATCGCGCCGCTGGTCGGCGCGGGCGCACTGGAGATGAATCCGGGTATCCTCATCGGCGGGCTCGCCGTCGGGATCGGCTCGTTCACCATCGCCCGCCGAACGCTGGAGACGATGGGGAGCGACATCACCGAGCTCCCGCTGACGGCCGCGATCGTCGTCGCCTCGATATCCGCGGCGCTCGTGGTGTTCCTCTCGTTCATCGGGATCCCCGCGAGCTTCGTCGTCATCGCCACGATGTCGATCGTCGGCCTCGGATGGGGACGCGCTACCCGTCCGATCGCCGTCTCGGAAGCCGTTCGCGGCGAGGCGGGTGAAACGTCGCTCAGGGACGAACAGGAGCCCGCGGACATCCCCACGCCGGGCGAACTGTTCGACCCCGCGACGACGGCCCGCGTCGTCGTGATGCAGAACGTCGTCCCGCTCATCTCGACGGCCGGTGCCTTCCTCACCTTCCGGTACGCGCCGTTCTTCTGACCCGCATCGCCGACTTTCGGTAAGCCTAAAAACGATCGACGACAGCGATCGATATGGACCAACGGTCGTACGGCCTCGACGACGTCAGTGTCGTCATGGGGGCGTACAACGAGGCGGAGGCGATCGGGCCGGTGCTCGACGACATCGCGGCGGCGACGGACGGCCGCGCCGAGGTCGTCGTGGTCGACAGCTCCGACGACGGCACAGCCGACATCGCTCGCGAGCGCGGCGCCCGCGTCGTCGACCAAGCGCCCCGCGGCTACGGCGCGGCGGTTCGTCGCGCGCTGTACGAGGCGAGCAACCCCGTTCGGATCACCACCGACTGTGACGGCACGTATCCGATGGACCGAGTTCCCGACTTCCTCGCGCTGATCAACGACGGGTACGACGTGGTCAGCGGCGACCGGTTGTACCACGGCGCCGAGACGATGCCGCCGATGAACCGGCTCGGTAACCGGGCGTTCGCGGCCGTCGCGAGCGTCCTCGGCGGGGAGCACCTCCACGACGTGACGACCGGGATGCGCGCGTACCACGAGGACGTGATACGGTCGATCCGGTGGACCGAGAACACCGGCCTGTCCGCGGAACTGCTGATCCGCCCGGCGATGCGCGGCTACCGGGTCCGCCAGGAGCCGATCGAGTACGACGAGCGACTCGGCGAGACGAAACTCGACCCGTTCTCCGGGGGCGCGGAGATCGGTACGTCGATCCTGAAGTGCTGCATCGAGGAGCGGGTCCGACAGCTGAGATAGGTGTCGAAGACCTGCATTCGGCGCTGTTCTCTCCAGTGAACGACGATCGAGTGACGTGGTACCTGTCGTGTTGGTACTCGATGGTGATCTGGCTACCACGCTGTACGCACTCATAGGAACCTGCGTGTCGTTCGTCCGACAGGTGTCTCCGAGTGCCGTTACACGCCGTTGAGGACGTCGACGACGCGTATCGAGCGACCAGAGCGTTTCTGTGGCCGGCGGACAGGACGGTGTGGACGAAGCTCGCCCTCGTGGTGTTGTTCGTGGCCGGCCCTGGCGGGGGGTACTCGGGCGCACAAACGTCCGTGCCGGCCGATAGCGGTCCGTCGGGAGCGATCCAATCCCCGGCGACGATCGGCGGTGCGGAGTGGCTCGTCGTCGCCGTCATCGTGGGACTCATCGTGGTGGTCGGGCTGGCGGTACTCCTCGTCGGGTCGGTGATGGAGTTCGTTCTCATCGAATCGCTGCGCAACGAGACGGTCACGCTCCGAGCCTACTGGGGCCGCCGGTGGCGACAGGGCCTTCGGCTGTTCGGCTTCCGACTGCTGATCGGTCTCGTGTTCGTCGGAAGCACCGCCGTGGTTGCGGCACTGATCCTCATTCCGAGTGCGGCTGGCATCGGACCGGGAGCAGGCGGCGGCGTCTCCGTCGCCACCGCCCTCCTGTTGCTTCCGCTGATCGTGGTGCTCGGGGTCGTCACTGGCTTGATCGACGGACTAACCACCGTGTTCGCGGTCCCGGTGATGGTCCACGAGAACCGAACGGTGCTGGGCGCGTGGCGGCGGCTCTGGCCGACGATCACCGCCAATCTCTGGCAGTATCTCGGCTACGTCGTGGTGAGCGTCGTCTTGAACGTCGTTGTCGGCGTTCTCGCGGCCCTCGCCGTCGGCGTCGGCGCCGTCGTGTTGCTGATCCCGTTCGGACTGCTCGCAGCCATCGGCGTCCTCGTCGCGACGGCGGTCGAGCCGCTCGGGATCGGAGTCGTCGCCCTCGCGGCGCTGCTGTTCGGCGTGTCGCTTCTCGCCGTCGCCGCGCTCGTGCAGGTCCCGTTCGTCGTCTACCTCCGGTACTACGCGCTGCTCGTCCTCGGCGACATCGAGGAGTCGCTCGATCTGATCGCCGACAGGCGTGAGGCCGTCCGGGCCGCCGATGGCGCCGGCGGGACGGAACCGAACGGTGTCGCTGACGATGCCACCCCCGACGAGGGCCGCAACAGGGACGACGAGTGAGCGGGGAGATACGCGCGCCGCGGCGTCACGACGTGGGGACTGCGACCGACGAGTCCCAGCGAGACGCCGACGAGTCCCCGCCGGAGCGGCCCGAGGAACTCGTCGACGCGACCGGTCGGGGCCCGTTCGTCGGCGTCGCCCGAGCCGGCTACGTCGACGACGACAGCGTCACCTCGGCCCCGCGGTCGACCGGCCGCTCGCCGACGCCGACCGGCACGCAGCGGGTCGGGACCGGGCACCGCTCGACCGTCGCCGTCAGCGCTCGGGCCGTCCCGTCGATCCGTTCGTACGGGAACGACAGCCGATAGCTGTACCCGCTTGCCGGCCCGGTGGAGACGAACACCTCCACGTCGATCTCGTCGCCGTCGTCCAACGGCAGGACCGCGCCCTCGTCGTCGCCCCGTCCGCCGCCGACGGCGAGGTCGTCCCCGGAAACCCTGAGCTCGCCGTCCTCGACGACCATCGACAGCGACAGCGGCCCGCCGGCGTCGGTCGCCACGAGGTACGTCGACCCGCGGTCGCCGGTGACGCGGACGGTCGTCCCCTCGACCGACTCCGGGCGCTCGAGCGTCGCGTTCAGATAGATCCGGTCGCCGGCGACGCGCTCGACCTCCCGGATCCCGCCACGGACCGGTGAGTCGTCGGTCGGCACCCACGAGCCCGCGTACACGTAGCGGTAGAGGTCGCGGTCGGGGTACGCGCGGGCGACCTCGAGTTCCCGCGTGTCGCTCAGCGCGTACACTCGGGGGCCGTCGTGGCCGGGGTCGTTGCGCAGCGCCTGGAACGGGTGGTTGAGCCACGGGCCGTACGGTGTGGGGAGGAACACGACCGAGCCCTCGGGGACCGCCGCACCGGGATCGCCGCCGTCCACGAGCGGCCCGTATCCGGCGCGTAGCTCCTCGGTCACCGCCTCGTTGCGATCGACCGTCTCGCCGACGGCGCCGGCGGCGACGCCGCCCGCGGCCGCGCCGGCGACGAGGAGGACGGCCGTCGCGACCGCGCGGGCGTGGCGCGGGTCGATATCGTCCGCGCGCTCCGCGAGGGAGGCTGCGACCGCTCGCAGGCGGTCCGCGGCGGCGACGCACGCGACCGCCGCGAACACCGCCGTCGGGACGATCAGGTCGTAGTGGTAGTACGGACCGAGATAGTGGATCAGGCCGTCGGTGCGCACCTCCAGCGCGCCGAGGACGTTGTAGTTGCCCCAGAAGGCGACGTTGCCGGCGGCGACGCTCGCGAACGTCGCCGCGAGCAGCCCCCGACGGACGCGTCCGCCGAGGGCGCCGCCGGCGTCGCTGTTGGTGTCGCCCCCTCCGTCGCCCGGGATCCCCCGCCCGACGAGCGTGAGCGCGACACCGGCCGCGGCGACGGCCGCGCCGAGCGATCCCGCGACGACCCAGTCGGTGAACAGCGTCTCCAGCACCAGCCGGTTCGCCTCGATCCCGAGTTCGGGCGTGTAGTCCACCACGTGACCGAGGATCGCTCGCTCGCCGAATCCGACGCCGTCCTCGGGGGCGAACGCGAGGTACGGGAAGACGAACGGGTCGCCGGTGACGACCACGTTGTAGCCGAGCGCGGCGAGCACGCCCGCGCTGCCCAGCGTCGCGGTGACCGCGCGGCGGACGAACAGGTCACGCTTCCGGTCGTCGCTGCTGCGGTCGTCGCTGCTGCGGTCGTCGACCCCGCCGTGGTCGTCCCCGTCGCCGACTCCCTCACCGAGGACTCCCGCGGCCGCGAGCGGGATCCGCCACGCCCCCGACCTGACGAGCGTCACGACCGCGTGGGCGACGAACGGCAGCGCGAACAGCACCGCGGTGTACGGCCGCGCGAAGAAGGCGAGCCCGACGGCCCCGCCCGCGAGCGTCGCGTCACGTCGGCTCGCCCGTCGCTCCCCGCGGAGGTACCAGACGGCGAATCCGACGTTCAACGCCGTCGTCAGCGCATACGGAAGGAACAGGCCGCTGTGGACGACGAACAGCGGCGTCGCGAGCAGCAACACCCCCGCGAGGGCGCCGACGCGCGCGTCGAACAGCTCTCGGCCGAGCGCGACCGTTCCGGCCACGAGCCCGGCCGCGATCGCCGCGAGCGCGACCGCATAGCCGCCCAACAGCTCCCCGAGTGCGAACACGGTCGACGGTACCGGCGCGTACTTCGAGTACAGCCCACGGTCGCTCTCGACGAAGAACCAGGGACGAAACGCGTCCTCGACGGGTGGCCGCAGGAACACCCGTCCCGACAGGAGCAAATCGGCCTGCTGGAGGTACACGCCCTCGTCGTGGTTGAGCGAGCGGTACGGGAACACGTCGACGGCGACTGCGACGGCGACGACCGCGGCGACCGCGGCGAGCGCGAGGGCGGCGGCGCGCCCCGCGTCGAGGTAGGCTCGGACAGCCGCGATCAGCCGGCTCGAGGTCCAGACGCCGGTTCCTGCGCCGTCCTCGCCGGATGCGTCCCTCATCTACTGGGCGGGATACCACGCCAGTTCGTGGTCGGCGACGAGCGTCACCGCGACCGGCTCGCCCACGTCGAACTCCTCGGTGTGGTTGTGGAGACACCGGAGGACAGTACCGTCGTCGAGCCTCACGTGGTACACGAACGAGGGGCCGGTGTACTGCCGGCGGATCACCTCGCCGTCGGCGTCGCCCTCGGCGACCGGCGTGGCGCGGAGGTCGTCCGGGCGTACCAGCACGTCGACGTGGCTGCCGACGTAGCCGTCGCCCAGCCCCTTCAACAGGTTGCTGTCGTACGAGCCGACGCTCGTTTCGATCTCGCGCTCGCCGACTCTCGCGGGAAGGAAGCTCGCCTGCCCGAGGAAGGAGGCGACGAACCGGGAGGTCGGGTGCTCGAACACCTCGCCGGGGTCGCCCACCTGCTCGACCGTTCCGTCGTTGACGACGGCGACGCGGTCGGAGATGGACAACGCCTCCTCCTGGTCGTGGGTGACCGAGACGGCCGTCACGCCCGTCTCGTCGAGGATACGTTTCACCTCCTCGCGCATCCGAACGCGGAGGCTCACGTCGAGGTTCGAGAACGGCTCGTCGAGCAGCAACACCTCCGGTTCCGGCGCCAGCGACCGCGCGAGTGCCACCCGTTGGCGCTGGCCGCCCGACAGGTCAGTCACCGAGCGGTCGCCGTAGTCGCCGAGGCCGACCAGCTCCAGCAGCTCCGACACCTGGGCGTCCGCGGCATCCGAGTCGGGGTCGTCCAGCCCGAACGCGACGTTCTCCGCGACCGAGAGATGCGGGAACAGCGCGAACTCCTGAAACACCAACCCCACGTCGCGCTCCTCCGGCGGGGTGACCGCGCCGTCGCCCGCGACCACCTCGTCGCCGACGGCGATGGTGCCGTCGGTCGGCGTCTCCAGTCCGGCGATCATCCGCAGCGTCGTCGTCTTGCCGCACCCCGACGGACCCAGGAGGGTGACGAGTTCGCCCTCGCGGACGGTTAGGTCCAGCCCGGAGACGGCCGTCTCCGAGCCGTACCGCTTGACGACCCCCTCCAGTTCCAACACCGGATCGGGTCGCCGGTCGCCGGTCCCGCCCGTGGCGTCGCCGTCGACGGGGGCCGACTCCCCCACGTCGGCGGACCGGCCGGTCGACTCCCTCACGTCCGCGGTCGCCCCGTCGGACGCGCCGACCGCCGCGCCGCCGTCCGTCGCCGGCGCGTCATGGGCGGCGTCGCCTGCGGCTGACTCGGCGCGGCTATCGTCGCTGTCCGGGTGGGGTGTGTCGTCACGCATCGTCGGATCCGTTGAGCAGCGGTATCATCGAGAGGCCGGAGACGGCCACCAACACGAGCGCCGGCAGGGCGGCGCGACCGTAGTATCCGGCCTCCTGAACACGCCAGATGTAGGTCACTATCGTTGTAAACCCTGTCGGATGGAGAATGAGCGTCGTGTCCAACTCCTTCATCGTCGTGAGGAACACGAGCGCCGCCCCCGCGAGCAGTCCCGGCGAGATGAGCGGCAGCGTCACGCGACGGAACGCCCCGGACGGGTTCTCCCCGAGCAGGCGAGCGGCGCCCACGAGGTCGCGGTCGACGCCGAGCACCGACGACCGCGTCGAGCCGACCGCCTGCGGGAGGAACCGCACGACGTACGCGAACACGAGCAGCGGGAGCGACTGATAGACGAGTTGGGCGGCGCCGGCCCCGAACGTCTCCAGAAGCCACCTGCTGGAGAAGTACACCAGCGCCAGCCCGAGTACGACACCGGGCATCGCGTACCCCAGATACGTTGCGCGGTCGACCGCCTTCGCGAGCAGCGAGTCCGACCGGCCAGCGTAATAGGCGACCGGGAGCGCGAACAGCACCGTCGCGGCCGCGGTCAACACGGCGACGTACCCCGAGTTCACCGCGAACTCCGGGCGAAACGCGAGCCCGCCGCCGCTGTACCCCGGCCCCGAGCGAACCAGCCACATCGTGAGGATGCCGACCGGAAGCGCCAGCGTGAACACGCTCACGAACGCGGGAACCGCCGCTGTCAGCCACCGGAACGACCCCAGCGAGACGACCGTCTTGACCGACGAGGGCGTTCCGTACCCCGCGGCGGTGTCGCCGCTGACGCGCGATTCGAGCGCGAGGATCACCGCGGTGACCGCGAGCAACTGGATCGACAGCAGCGTCGCGTTCGCCCGTCCCACGCCGAAGCTGTTCAGCTCGACGTAGATGACGCGCGTGAACACGTCGAAGCGCATGATCGCCGGCGTCCCGAAGTCGGAGAGCGTGTACAGCGCGACCAACAGGGCGCCCGCGGTCACGCCCGGCGCGATCTGCGGGAGGATGACCCGCCGGAACGCCTGCGGGTAGCTGTGATTGAGCGTTCGCGCCGCCTCCAACTGCGTCGTGTCGAACGACAGCAGCGAGGCGCGGGTTGTGAGGAACACGTACGGGTAGGTGAACAGCGTCAACACGAGCGCGGTTCCACCGAGCCCGTACACCGTCGGTATGTACGCGTTCACGGATCCGAACCCGTACTCCGCGAGCAGATCCGGGAGCGCGCCGCTGGGCCCGAACGCGGAGACGTACGCGAACGCGCCGATGTAGCTGGGGACGACGAGCGGGAGCGCCGCGAGCACGGTCCACAGCCGTCTGAACGGGAGATCCGTCTGAACCGTTAACACCGCGAGCGGGACGCCGAGCGCGATCGACGCGCCGGTCACCAAGCCGACGAGCAGGAGGCTGTTGACGAGCACCTCCGTCGTCGTCCCCGACGCCAACAGCCCGGCGGCATCGGCGATGGACAGCTCCGAGGCGCTGACGAGCAGCCACAGTAGCGGCGAGAGCACGGCGGCCGCGACGCCCGCCGCTAGGAGGACGATCGCCACGCTCGGCTGGTCGTCGTCGCCCGCGAGCCGTCCGCGGATCCGACCGAAGCCCTCGCCGGGGGCCATCTCAGACCGCCTCCGCCATCACAGCACCCCGACCTCGCGCATCAACTCGAGCGTCGGCTGGATGTTGGACAGCTCCCGCAGGTCGATGCTCGGGGGGTTCAGCTCCGACACCGGCGGCAGCCCGCCGACGGGCGGGATGTCGCCGACCATCGGGTAGCCGTACGTCCGGGTGGCGAAGAACTCCTGCGCCTCCGACGACAGCAGGTGCCGAACGAAGGTGAACGCCAGCTCCTGGTTCTGACTCGCCGACAGCACCGACGCCCCGGCGACGTTGATGAGCCCGCCGGCGTCGCCGCTGGTGAACGCGAGGTCGATCGGCGCGTCCGGCCGGGCCGCCTGCACGCGCAGCGCGTAGTAGTGGTTCGCGAACCCGCCGTTGAGCGCGCCGTCGGCGACGGCGTTGGACACGAGGAACTCGTTGTTGTACTCAGTGACGCCCGCGTCGAGCATCCCTTGGAGCCACTCGCGGGTGGCGTCCTCGCCCTCGAGCAGGCGCATCGCGGTGATGAACGACTGGAAGGCGCCGTAGGTTGGCGCCCAGCCGATCGCGTTCCGGAAGCCCTCCACCTCGGGGAACTCCATCACGCTGTCGGGAATGTCGTCCTCGGACAGTTCGTCGGTGTTGTACGGGACCGCACGGGCCCGACCGGCGGTGCCGACCCACGTGTCGTCGGGGTGGAACTCCTCGGGGACGGGGTCGACGACCTCCGACGGCAGCGTCGCCGCGAGTCCCTCGGCGGAGACGGCCGCCAGCGACCCGGCGTCGACCGACCAGAACACGTCCGCCGGGGTCGCCGGACCCTCGTTGATGATCGTGTTCGCCGCGTCGGCGGTTCCCGACTCCCGCGGGGTCGCGCTGAAGTCGGGATAGATCTGCTCGAACTTCGCGAGCAGGTCGCGGTAGAGGCCGCCCTCGCCGCCGCCGAGGTAGATAGTCAACTCGCCGCTGAGGTTCGGGAGGTCCGCGATCCGCGTGCCGCCGACGTCCCCCCGGCCCTCCGCCAGCGGTCCGGAGCCGCGGAACTCGTCGAACGCGGCGCCGATGTCGTCCTCGCTGCCGCCGGTACCGCCTCCGCCGCCGTCGCCGCCGCCGCTGTTGCCGTCACCGCCACCGTCGCCGCCGCCGAGCCCGCCGCAGCCGGCGAGCCCCGCCGCCCCGGCGGCGCCGAGGCCCGCGAGCACCTTCCGTCGTCGATACACCCGCCGTCCGCTCGTCGTGTCGTCGTGCATGTCGTCAGTCATCGGCAGGCACCTCCGGTGCGTCCGCGGCGGCCGCACGCGTCCCCGCACCCTCGACGCGATCGAGACAGTCGAGCCACGTACGCATGTGCTCGCCGCAGTGGTTCAAGAACGCTCCGTTGTTCCACTCCTCGAAGTCGCCCTCCGCGAGCGCGTCGGCCATCTCGGCGAACGCCGCCTCGAAGGAGTCGGCGTCGTCGGCGACGCCGTCGAGCACCTCCCAGACGTGCTCGTTGAGTTCGAGACCGGCGACCTCGTTCGCGAGGTCGTCGAACGTCGAGCGCGGGGCCTTGTTGTGCTCGCACAGCGGGCCGCCGTTGTACACCTGCTTGCCGAGTTCGTCCGCGGCGCGCTTGAGGAACAGCCCCGACCAGATGTCGTCGAACCGGCCGACGTCCCACTGGTTGTCGTCCATCGGAAGCTGGTAGAACGCCGGGACGACCTCGCGGCGGAACGCGAGGTTCATCGAGCAGACGGTGAGGTACTGCCCCTCGGCGGCGACGAAGTCGCGCTCGAAGTCGCTCGCCTCGGTGAGGGTCTGCGCCTGCCCCTGCAGGTCGCCGTCCATGAGGATCCGGACGGCGTCGAGGTCGGGGACGTTCGTCCACAGGCCCTGCGAGGCGACGACCTCGTCGACGCGTTCGGTGTCGGTCTCGACGGTCTCGTCCATCGCCGCGTAGGGGTAGCCGCGCGGGTAGAGGTCGGTGTCGGACTGGTACAGGACGTTCACCCACGACTCGTCCGAACGGACCGTCTCCAGTTCTCCCTCGTACGCCAGGTTGCGCATGTGGGTGCCGAAGAAGTCCTCCTCGGGGTGGGGAAGCGTGTCGTCGTCGATGAACACGCCGTACTCGAAGCGCTCGTGGGCCCACAGGTACAGCAGCCCGAAGGAGGTCTGCGCGTGACTCGCCGCGGGGATCAGGTGCGAGAACTCCGCGGCGTCGTGGTCCTCGAACCACGCCTCGCGGGCGGTGCCGTCGAAGACGGCGCCCTCGACGCCCTCCTCGTCGAGCATCCTCTCCATGGCGTCGGCGTCACAGAAGTCCTCGGTGACGAGGACGAAGAACAACCGGTCGGTGTCGAAGCCGTGCTCGCGAGCGTTCGCGACGTACTCGCGAACGCACCCGTACTCCCTGATCGTCGGGATGACGACACAGATGTCCTGCGGTGTGCTCATTCGGATCGTGGGTCGATTAGGCGAGCCTAAAGGGTGTCGATTTTTCGGGGGGCCGAAACAGGTCGTGGCGGCGTCGGGTTTCGCTCACAATCGCTCGACGACGTGGTCCGCCGCCTTCAGCGACAGCGCCGCGATCGTCAGCGTCGGGTTCATCGCGCCTCCCGTCACGAACACGGAACTCCCGGCGAGCGTGAGGTTCGATAGATCGTGCGTCTGCAGCTGCGGGTTTACGACGCTCTCCGCGGGGTCAGTGCCCATCCGGGTCGTCCCCATGTGGTGGTAGGCGGGTCCCGTGTTCCCGGGGCCGACCGTCCAGCCGATGTCGGCGCCGAGTTCCTCCAGCACCTCTCGCTGGACCTCGTTGGCGCGCTCGATGGTTCGCCGGGTCGTCGCGTCGAAGCTCCACACCACGTCCGGCACCGGGTTTCCGTGGTCGTCCGTGCGCGAGGGGTCGAGCCGGATCCGGTTCTCCCGGCGGGGCAACTGCTCGACGAGCGCGCCCATCGCGACGTGGGTTCCGTACCCATCGCGGATCTCCTCCAAGAGTTCGTCGCCGAAGCTGTCCGCGGTGAGGGCGATGTCCGCCGGCGCCGGCCCGGCGTAGTTGAGGAACTCCAGCTTGATCGCCGTCCGGGAGTCGTCCGGCCGGTCGTAGAGCTGGTGGCTCTCGGTGGTGTTGAAGCCGACGTGTTTCTGCCGGGTCGGCTCGTCGAGCGTGCCGCCCATCCCCGCGAACAGGTGATCCATGAAGTACCGCCCCACCAGTCCCGAGGAGTTCGCGAGGCCGTCCGGATACGTCTCGCTCTCGGAGAGCAGGAGCAGGCGCGGCGTCTCCACGCCGCCGGCGGCGACGACGAACTCGCGGGCCTCCTGCCGGTGTTCCTCGCCGTCCGGCGTCGCGTACACCGCCGCGGTCACGCGGTCGCCGGCGTCGTCGTGTTCGAGTCGCTGGACGGGGACCCGGTCCAGCACGCGCGCCCCGTTCGCCTCCGCGACGTCGATGTGGCGAGTCGCGTCGTACTTCGCCCCGGACGGACAGACGGGCTTGCAGGTGCCGTAGCCGACGCACGCGCTCGCCTCGTCGGTCGGCTCGGAGTTGCGCGCGTTGGGCACCGAGTGTGTCGCGAGCCCCACCTCCTCGCACGCCTCCGCGAACAGCGAGTCCGAATACGACGGCGGGAACGCCGGCAGCGGGTGTGGCTCCGCTCGCGGCGGCGCGAACGGGTTGTCGGCGGCGCCCGAGACTGACAGCTCCCTCTCGGCGGCCGCGTAGTACGGCCTGAGATCGTCGTAGTCGATGGGCCAGTCGTCGCCCAGTCCGACTGACGAGCGGAGCGCGAAGTCCTGTTCGTGCATTCGCATCACCATCCCCTGCCAGTGGAGCGTGCTCCCGCCGATCCCCTTCACGCGCGCGGCGTTGAGCGGGTAGTCTCGGTCGCCGGTGCTGTTGTAGGCGTCGCGCTCGGGGTCGATGTCCCACACCGGCGAATCGGTGCCCGGCCGGAGGTGTCGCTCCATCCGATCGACGCGGTCGCCGGGGTCGAATCGGGGCCCAGCGTCCAACACGACGACCTCGTACCCCGCCGCGGCTAGCTCGGCCGCGATGAGCGCGCCCGCCGGCCCGGCGCCGACGACACAGAGGTCCGCCCGCGGCGACGGCGTCCGATCGGTCCCGTCCTCGCCGTCGGTTTCGGTGGCGCTCATCCGCCTGGTCCCTCCCGGTAGGACTGGATTCCGCCGGGATGGCCCGGCGGGTTCTCTAGTCCCGCCAGCGACGCGCCGGTCGGCGAGGCGTACAGCGCGAACAGCAGTTCGTTCACGAGGTAGTGGCGGACTCGCTGCGGGTCGGTTCCGTCGGGATCGGGATCCACATCGTCGACGCTCATCACGTCCAGCGCCTCCGCGCGGTCTGCGCTCGACAGATCGACGTACCGCGTCTCGTATAGCCCCTCGACGTAGTCGTCGAGCGTCGCCACGGCCTCGGCGACGCCGCGGGCGTACGCGCCGTCGGCGGCGACCCGGCGGTCGAGGTAGGTGCGGACGAATTCGTCGACGCCGTCGACGACCGAGGGGTACACCGTGCGGGCGACTCCGACCAGCGTTGTGAGTTCGTGTTCTCCCACCGCACCGCCGCCTTGGACCCCACGCTCGTTCTCGTCGGTGGCCTCACTGTCGTCGGGGCCGTCGCCCACGACCGGCGCACCACAGCCGGCGAGAGACCCGACGCTCGCTGTCGACAGCGCGACCAACGCGTCGCGACGGGATAGCTGCATTCGGAGATCGTTAGGCCAACCTAAACAAGAGCGTTGCGCTCTCTTGACGGGCGGCAGTCGGCGATCACTCGTCGGACGTACGTGCCACGGTTCGTGGTATCCGCCGTCCGAACGATCGGCCTACCGCCACACGAGTCACGTATGCCCGAACTACGACCCCGTGTTGCTTCGTACGGTCACCGTACACGGCAACGGACCGGGTCCTCGCCGACGTCGTTCGACGGGTGACCGGTCGATCCGTCCGGATCCGGTAAGGTGGCTGTACGGGTTTCGCCTCGCCTGCGGTGACGAACCGATGCGCGATCCCGTCCCCAGTAACTGACCTATAGCAAAACCACCCCGACTCCTTGGCTTCCCACGATATGGCTGAGCTCGCTACAGGAGGATCTGCCGGCGACCGTTCTCGGCTCGATGCGACGATCTGTCGCAGTATTTCAGAGATATCCGAAAGCCAGTTGAACAACCTCGTGAGGCAGTCGGACGGTGGGACCATGTTCCATCGATACGGTTGGCTGGCGGCTGTCGAAGACGGGTTCGACAGCGAGCCACGTCATGTGCTCGTGACGAAAAAGGGGAATCCGGTCGGGTTCCTCCCGAACGTCGCGACCGATCTCCCGCTTCCGGGCGCCGTCGGCGATCGCATCGCAGACAACCTCCCGCTTGAGATCGTCGAACCACCGCCCCCGGGCTACGGGGGACCGATCGTGACGGCCGACAAACTCGACATTCTCGCCCGCCTCTTCGATCAGACGGCGCTGACCGATGGGCCGAAAACGGTGTCGCACTCCGTACAGACGTTCGACACCGACGGGATCCGGTACGGTCGGTATCTCGAATCGCTGGGCTACACGGCCAAGGTCATGGAGTGTGCGTTCCTGCTGGACCTCCGTGACGAGTGGGAGACGATTCTGAACAACATGGAGAAGGGACGGCGCCGTGGGGTTCGGCGGGCACTCGAACAGGACTACGAGGTCGAGATCCTCCCGCTTGGCGAGGAACTCAGGCGGACGTACGCTGCCTACGTCTCGAACATCGAACGCGTCGGGGGGAACCGACTCCCGTTGGAATTCTTCGAGGCGATAGCCGAGCATATCCCCGAGCGCGTCAGGCTGTTCAAAGCGACCGTCGACGGCACCGTTGTCGGCCGGTACGTCTATCTCCTCGACGACGAGAGTTCGGTGCTCCACCACTGGTTGTCTGCCATCGGAGACAGCGACCAGTTCGATCGGTACCCCTCAGAACTCCTTCACACACGCGCGATTCGATGGGGGATCGAGGAGGGGTACGATCGGTACTCGTTCGGACCGGTGTCGCCGCACTTCTCCAACTCGGTGTTCCGGTTCAAGGAGAAGTACGGCGGAACGCCGGTCCGACTGTGCCGCTGGGAGCGCGGAACAGTGCCGGGGGCGTGGACAGTGTACGACTTCGCTCGCACGCGGTATCGACGGTCGCAGATCGACACTGAGTGAGCCCGTAGGGTCGCGCCACCCCTGTCTACTCGTCCACCGATCCACTCCCTGACCGGGGGTGTCTGAACGATAGCGCGACGAATTGCACACGACGATCGCCCAATACAGCGGTTGACGCTGTACTCCTCGGGTACCGCGGTCAGTTGGAATCCAACGACTCGGCCCACTCGACGAAGTTGGCGAGGAGCACCATCACCACGATGAAGAACGCGATGAATACCCGCCACGTACGAAGTTGAACTCCCCGGAGAAGGCTAGCGACACGAGGAGGGACGCGGCTACCGCAGCGAGGGATCCTGCGAAATACGTCCGTACTCGCGTTCCATGTACCTGAGACAACTCCGCGAAGGAATGAATGAAGGAGCGCTGCGGATTCTACATACCGCCGAACGTCGCTTCGGGTACCAACGAACGACGCGTTCGCTCCGGCTCACTCGTCGACGAGCGCGTCGACGAGCGATTCCTCCGAGTACGACGACAGCGCGCGCGCGTCGTCGTACAGCGTCTCGATGACGTACGTGGAGTTCGTCCGCTCGACGGCGGGGATCCGCTCGAACTCCCGAAGCAACCGCCCGACGGCCTTGTCGTCGGGCAGGTGCGCGACCGCGACGAAGTCGGTCTCGCCCATCGTCGACAACAGCGTCGTCACGCCCTCGATCTCGGTGATCGTCGACGCGACGTCCGCGTGTTCGCCGGCGTAGTCGGCGAGCACCTCGACGAGCACCGTCACGCCCAGTCCGAGCGCGTCGAGGTCGATATCGTACAGGTCGTTCGTGATCACGCCGGCCTCTCGGAGGTTGTTCAACCGGTAGTGCACCGTCGAGACGGGGATCTCGGTCCGCTCGCTGATCCGCTCCGGACTGCCGGTCTCCAGGTCGGCGATCGCCTTGAGGATGCGAACGTCGCGCTCGTCCATACCGTCTCCCCGCCGGGGAGCCTGATAGTTCCATCCGCTCCGAACGGCTGGTGTCGAGTCGATTCTCGTTCGAAAACGACGATCGTTCGTGAGAGATAACTTCGACGATCGTCGGATCGAGTAGTAGTGCTTATCAACACAAGCGCATTAGGCTGGATCAGAAACAATGAAATTGCGATCTGTTTGGAGTCGAGCGCCGATGACTGGCGTCCTATTCGTTCTCCTTGCGACACTGTGGGGCGGATCGTTCGTCGCCATCGAGGCTGGCGTGAAGGAGTGGCCGCCGTTGCTGTTCGCGGCGATCAGATACGATCTCGCCGGAGCGGTCGTACTGGCGGTCGCCGTCGTCCGCCACGGGCGCGTGCTCCCACGGACTCGCGGGGATCTCGCGGCGGTCGCGAGCGTCGCGGTGTTCGTCATCTTCGCGCACCACGCGCTGTTGTACGTCGGACAGGAGACGGTCCCCGGTCCCGTCGCCTCGGCGGTCGTCGCGCTCTCCCCGGTGGTGACGGCGCTGCTCGCGCCCTACCTGCTCGACGCCGGCAGGCTCGCCCCGGTTCAGTACGTGGGGGTCGCCGTCGGGTTCCTCGGCGTCGTCGCGGTGACCGATCCCGGATCCGCCGGCGGCATCCCGGTAACCGGGACGCTGCTGGTGTTCGGTGCGACCGTCGCGTTCGCCCTCGGAACGATCCTGCTGCGCCGCGTCCGGCCGACGATCTCCGCGGCCGGTCTGCAGGGGTGGGGAATGGTGACGGGCGCGGCCCTGCTCCACGGCGGGAGCCTCGCGCTCGGCGAGTCGCAGACGGTCGCCGTCTCGCCGACCGGGCTGGCGACGCTCGCGTTCCTGGTCGTCGGGCCGGGCGTGATCGCGTTCGTGCTGTACTTCCGGCTGCTCGACTCGGTGGGGGCGACCCGAACGATGCTCGTCGGCTACCTCGAGCCGATCGCGGCCGCCGGCCTCGCGTTCGCGCTGTTCGGCTACGTACCAACGGACGGCGCCGTGATCGGCTTCCTTCTCGTGCTCGGTGGCTTCGCACTCGTCGAGGGGCACGCCCTCCGCGATGTCGCCGGCGGTGCAGTCGGCCGGCTCCGTGCGGCACTCCCGTGAGTGGACGATATCGTCCGGGTCAGTAGGCTACCCGATGGCTCGAGACGCCGGCGTGAAGCGGATTCATAACTTTAGGCACGACACTCGAAGGGCGCGTATGGACACAGGCGACCGCGCTCCCGATCTCACCGACGACGAGACGGGGCTTCCGAAGGTGGAGCGCTCGCTGCGGCGCGCGCTCGCGACGACCGAGTCGGACGAGACCCGATATCACGTCCGGACTGCACTTCAGTACCTCGAGGTGCTTCGGGCGGACTCGGACGACGCAACCGCGTCATCTCGGCGGCCGATCGAGCGACCCTAACCGGTTGCAGACGGCCGATCGGACGCGAACGTCGACCGTGCTTACCCCGGGGACTCACGAACGCGCTCCCGATGTCACTCCGATCGCGCGGTCGGTGGCGGTCAACGCCCGTGCGCAACGGGCAAGATCGAACAGGGAACCGCCGGCAGGCGGAGGAGATTCAGACAGCGTGGAGGGGGAGTCGCGTCAGCGGCGCCGGGAGCGAAGCCCTCCGGCGGCGATCAGGCCTCGTCGGACAGTTCCATCACGCTCTCGCGGTCGACGACCATGAACGCGTCCTCGCGGAGCATGTCCTCGTCGGTCGGGAGCACGAGCACTTCCTCCCCGCCGCTCGTCGAGGTGGGGATGAAGTCCAGTTCGATGAGGTCGTAGCCTAGGTCGTCGAGCGGGTCCGGATTGGGGGGAAGCTCGCGCCAGGCATCGGACATCGACTGGGGCATCAGACCCCCCGCTCGACAGTGAGCGTCGCCTCACCGTCGACGGTGATCCCGGTGAGGGTGCCGCTGAACCGGTACGCGTCGACTCCGGAGCCGACCACGCCGATGACCTTCCCGTCGCTCGCGAAGTCCTCGACGCGGTCCCAGTCGGTGCCGTCTTCCGTGCGGGAACTCGTGTCAGTGTCGCGGATGACTTCCCCGGAGACGGTGAACGTGTAGTTCGTCGGTCGGCCGTCAGCGGCCCCGTCTACCACGACCCGGTTCGTCGGATCGTCGTCGTACGTGCGGTCGCCGTCGGTCGTGCTTCCGCCGTCGTCGGTGGTGCTGCCGTCGTCAGTGGTACTGCCGTCGTCGGTAGATCCGTCGGTCGTGCTTCCGCCGTCGTCGGTGGTGCTGCCGTCGTCGGTGCTGCCGTCGTCAGTGGTGCTGCCGTCGTCGGCAGCCGGTCCCTCCCCGTTGACGAGCTCCTCGAAGGTGGTGGTCGTCCCGTTCAGCGAGACGGAGTAGTCGTAGCCGGAGTCGACGACGTAGTCGACGACCTCGCCGTTGAACCGGTAGGAGTCGAGTTCCCCGGGCATCAGGTTCGACACGTCGATCGTCGTCGTTCCGTCGCTGTTCGCGCGGATGTCGTCCTCGTTCGGCTCCGCCAGGTCGCCGTAGGCGGCGTCGCCCGAGACGACGATGTCGAGGTCGAAGTCGCCGGGGATCGCGTCCGAGGAGACGGGGTTGTCCTCGCTCGCCTCGAGAACGAGCGTGTGCTCGTACTCGGAAGGGTCGACGGTGGTCTCCTCGTCGGTCGTCTCCGTCGAGGTCGTCGAGCTCCCGCTCCACGGGCCGATTCCGGCGCCGACGCCCTCGGCCTCGTCGGCGACCGCGTAGCCGGTGATTTCCGAGGGTAGGGGGAACGTAACGTCCTTGTCGACGAGTCCGTTTCCGTCGTAGTCGGGCTCGATCCGCGAGCTGCCCGAGCCGTGGAAGCTGCAGTCCTCGATGGTCACGTCCGCCATCCCGTTGCCCTTGTCGCGCACGAGGTCGCGACCGGTGTCGTTGTAGAACGCGCAGTTGCGGATCGTGACGTCGGAGTCCTCGGCGCCGTCGTGGATCTCGATGAGGTCGGCCGCCCCGTCGACGTCGAGGTAGACGAAGTAACAGTTCTCGATGACGAACGTCCCCTTCTGGCGCATCCGGATACCGCGTGCGTTCGGGACGTTCGTGCTGTCGTACTCCGGCTGTTCGGTCACCGCGATCAAGCAGTTCCGGATGTACGTGACATCGCTCGGGTCGGACTCGCGGTGGCCCACGCGGATGTTCGCGATGTTGTTGTTGATCGCCGCGCAGTTCTCGTAGGTCATCGGCATCTTGTCCGTGTAGGCGCCGTTGTTGACCATCCACGCCCACGAGGAGTTCCGGATCGTCGCCCGGTTGCCGCCCTCGTAGTTGTAGAGACAGCGGTCCTCGTCCTGCTGGCCGCCCTCGGGCCAGTGGAAGCCGTCGATGACCGCGCCGTCGCCCACGTCGATCCCGGCCTTCGACGACTTGTTGTTCCCGCGAACGACGACGTTCTCCAGTCGACCATTGATACGACCGTCCATCGTGCCGCCCTCGAGGTTGACGACGACGTCGCCGGGGTTGCCCTCGCCGATCAGCGCGTCGCCCGAACCGATGCTGAGCCCGTCGTCGTTCCACGTGTACTCGCCTGCCGGCATCGTGACTTCACCGTTCGGCGAGCTATACTCCCCGAAGTCACCCGCCGCCGAAGCGGACTCGCTTGCGAGCGCTCCGGCGCCGCCGACGGTCGCGAACGCGCCGATTCCCTTCAGCAGCGTTCGGCGGCTCGTGGAGGCGGTAGCCTCCGACTTCTGTTCAGTAGTCGACTCCTTCCCGTCCGTGTCCCCAGTATGGCTGTCTGCCATGGACTGGAAGGGATCGAATATACGTAAGTAGGATCTGACGAATTCGCCCCCGACCGTCGGTAAGATACCGCTACTTGCGGTCGGACACGGGTATGCTCTTCACACGTTGCGTTTCGACTGCGTCTCGAATATCGGTCGGATAGATTCACGATCGGCGGATGCGCGCCGCCGCGACAGCCGGTCGGTAGTCACACGTTTCCGATTTGACGCGAGGCATATCGGATCGGTAACCTCCGCCAAATATACGGTAGGATCAGAACATATCGAGGTTTCAGCGTCGAACGTGGCGACCTACTGCTGATGGCGCGATCGCGGTTTCGGTCGATCACCGAACGGGAGCCGATCGGCCGCCGTTTCGACGAGGCTGCCGGTTAGGCACCGATGTACTCGGACGACGTCGGGACTCCCTCGGTAGTGGCGCTCATCATAACAAAGGGCGAACTGGACGAGGTTGGCTCCGTGAGTGACCGAGATCATACCGAGTTACGGACCCTGCTGATCGGGATCGACGGGGCCTCGTGGTCCGTGCTCGACCCGCTGCGCGCGGAGGGGATACTGCCGACGCTCGGGTCTCTGTTCGATCGCGGTGCGGTCGGCGATCTGGAGTCGCAGCTTCCGCCGTGGACGCCCAGCGCATGGCCGTCGATGTACACCGGCGTTAACCCCGGTAAGCACGGGGTATTCGACTTCCTCAGCTTCGACGGCTACGACTGGGACCTCGTCGATCGCGGCGACGTACACGAGCACGCGTTGTGGGAACTGCTGGACCAGCGCGGGCTTCGAAGCGTCGTGGTGAACGTTCCGGTGACCGATCCGCCGCGGCCGATCGACGGCGCGCTCGTCCCCGGCTACGTGGCTCCCGAGGAACCGACCTGTCACCCGGAGGGTACTCTCGAGGAACTCCGCGCGGAGCTCGGCGAGTATCGTGTCTACGCGCCGACGGACGCGACCGGCGACGAGCAGGTCGACTGGTACGAGCGGCTTACTCGGATGCGCGGGGCCGCGTTCCGTCACCTCGCCGACGAGTACGATCCACACTTCGGGTTCGTTCAGTTCCAACAGACCGACACCGTCTTCCATGAACGGCCGACCGACGATGGCGCCGTCCGAACGGTGTTCTCCGCCGTCGACGACGAGATAGGGCGGATCCTCGACGCCTGCGATCCCGACACCGTGATCGTCGCCAGCGACCACGGGATCGGTCCGTACGACGGGCGGGAGTTCCGCGTGAACTCCTTCCTTCGCGACGAATCGCACGTCAGCACGACGACGGGCGAGGGCGGAATGCCGTCGTGGGGCGAGTTAGCACGGGACGACGGCGCGTCTCCGTCGGTAGCCAGCCGACTAGTCAAAGCAGCTTCCCGGGTCGGGATGACCAGCCAGCGGATCCACAGGATACTGTCCGCGCTTCGACTCGACGGATTCGTCCTCGAACACGTCTCGACCGAGACAGTTCGTGCGGCGACCGAGCGGGTCGACTTCCCGGCGTCGACGGCGTACATGCGCTCGCGGACGGAGCTCGGCGTCCGGATCAACAAGGCGGGCCGCGACCCGCGGGGTGTGGTCTCCCCGAGCGAGTACTCCTCGGTCCGGGACGACCTGATCGACGCCCTCGAGGCCGTACGGACGCCCGACGGTGAGCCCGTGTTCGATGCGGTCGTTCCCAGCGAGGACGTGTTCCACGGGCCGCACCTCGACGACGCGGTCGACATCGTCACGGTCCCCCGAGAGTTCGACGTGTATCTCTCGGCGTCGGTCCGCGACGAGCAGTTCGGCCCGCCGTCGGAACCGTGGAATCACAAGCCGACGGGCATTATCTCGTTGACTGGGATGGGTGTCGACGCAGGGAAACCGCCGGACGACGCACACCTGTTCGACGTCGCGCCGACGGTGCTGTCCGCGCTTGGGGTCCCGCCCAGCGATCGCATGGACGGCGAGACGCTCCGGTCGGTGTCGCCGGTGTTGCCCGCGGAGTACGCGCCGTTCAGCCCGCGAGAGACCGAACACACGGGTACGGAAGACGTCGAGGCTCGTCTTTCGAACCTCGGCTATCTGGAGGGAGGGCGATGAGCATCGAAGTCCGTCAAGTCGACGATGACGACCGGTGGAACGGCTATCTCGAACACGCGCTTACGCCGACCCCGTTTCACTACGCTGAGGTGTTGGACGTGTTCGCGTCCGCAGCGGACGCGACGCTCCACCGTCTCGGGGGATTCAAGGGCCAAGAGCCGGTCGGACTGTTTCCGGTGTTCGAGGTGGACCGCGGTCCAGTAACCGGAGTGTTCTCGCCGCCGCCGGATCTGAAGGTTCCGTACCTCGGCCCGACGCTCGTCACCCGTGGCGACGCACCCAAGCGCCGGCGCCTCGACCGTCAACACCACGAGTTCATCGAACGGACGATCGACTACTTCTCGGCGTCGATCGATCCGGCGCTCGTTCACATCCGTACGTCCCCGGGATACGACGACGTCCGGTCGTTCTCCTGGAACGAGTACGAATCGGATCCGCGATACACGTACGTGATCGACCTCACGAAGTCCGAGCGGGACCTCCTCGATAGCTTCAGCGCGGACGCCAGACGCAACGTCACGGGCGACTACGACACGAACTACGAGATCCGCGAGGGCGACGCCGCCGACATCTCGCGGATCGTCGCACAGACCACGAGACGACACGCCGACCAAGGCGAGTCGTTCCCGATCGATCCGTCGTTCGTGACCGACCTGTACGAGGCGGCACCGGACGGGGCGGTCCGTCCCATGGTCTGCCGGATCGACGGCGAGTTCACCACCGGAACCGTTTGTCTCGAAGCCCACAACACGGCGACCCGGTGGGTCGGATCGGCGAAACCGTCGTGTGACATCCCAGCGAACGACCTGATCGACTGGGAGTACTGTCGTCGGGCGGCCGATCGAGGGGTCGTCTCGTTCGATCTCGCGGGCGCGAACACCCCCCGAATCGCCGAGTACAAGGCGAAGTTCGCCCCCGACCTCGTGCCGTACTATCGGGTGAAGTACGCCTCGCGAACGATGGACGCGGCCGTGTCGTTGTACAATAAACTGCGATGAAGCTTCGGTGCCGGGGCCGACCTCCGGACCGATCCGATCGGGTTACCGGGGCGACTCGACCACGAGCTGCCCGTCGGACGACGCGCGTACCTCGACGGTATCGTACGTGAACGATACCTCTACGCCGGATTCAGACTGCCGGAGCAGCGTGTCGAGGGCGTCCCCGTCGACGTACTCGTTGAGTACCGGTAGTTGATCTTCCTGCACCCCGAGCGACTCCGCGACGGCGACCACGACGGCGGTACTCGGGCGCTCGAACTCCGTCCACTCGGTTCGGTACATCGGGGCCTCGACTTCCATCCCCCCCATAGTGCTATTGTCAACCGTCATATATACACAACTACTCGATTCACTTTATCCGGCTATTCTTCTTAAGTGCTGCGATACGTTCGCACCCTGTGTCAACGATCGGTATATTCTGTCGCGACCGAGTAGGCCGGTCCTTCACCGTCGCTCGCACGCGATCTCATATGTCCCGGACGTCGTCGGGGGTTCAGTTGACAAACGACTCACACACCTAATCAGGCCGGTACCCATTATTTAAACTGTCACGGATCCACGGCGGATGGCCGAGAGATCTTCCGGCAATATTCCCAGTTCTGTACAATAATCCGGTTCCGGATCGCCGTGACTTCGCTCGCGCCTTCCACGCCGGCTCGACGGCTCACTGGCCATCCCCCTCGTCACACGGCGATGAGGAATATCGAGAGCCGAACCGAAGCGGGGCCTCCGTTAGCTCCACGTCGTCAGCCGCCGATCTTCGAACGCGTCCCGATCGTCCGGACCGGAGCTCTCGTCCAGGTCCGCCGCCCGCGAGCAGCCGATGCACCGCCGAACGACGTCCCTGTTGTCCCCGAACACCCGTGCGAACCGTTCCGTTACGTGATTTCCGCAGGTCACACACTCTGGCATACACTGGGTGCGGGACGGGGACGTGTATTGTTATTCAGCCCCGAACGACCGGACGATCGCACTCCGCTGTCGTAATCATCTCATACTCGTCCGCTGCGCGCACGCAGACGACTCAGTCGTGGAGTCCGGCCCTCGGACCGCCCGTTTCCCTCTCGATCGGTGATCTCGGCCGGCCAACCATCGGGATCGTCGACCGCGGGATCGCGGTCATCGGGCGGATAACCCTCCAAACGCGCCCATAACAATGTGCGGAACGGGGCATGGGGAGACAACCGCCACCGGCGGAACATGGAACATGTCCCCACGAAGGAACGCAGCGTCGAACGGAGCACAGCGCCACCCCGGACGTCCCCGCGCGGGTCGTCCGCTCCGGGTGGAGTCCCGAGATCCGACGCACCAAGCTGTCGGGAGGAGCGACGATGACTGACGCGTACGGACACGCCCGGGCGGACGGAGGAACCCCGGTCTCCGAGCGCGCCTCGGACGCGTCGGTCCATCCGGGTGCGACGATCAAACGCGAGGCCGGGCGCGGACCCACGCTCGGCGCCGACCCGACGGTCCGCGAGGGGACCGTGATCTACGCCGACGTCGTCGTCGGCGACCGGTTCACCACGGGCCACCACGCGGTCGTCCGCGAGGGAACGACCGTCGGCGACGACGTGCTCGTCGGCACGCAGGCGGTGCTCGACGGCGACTGTACGGTCGGCGACGACGTCAGCATCCAGACGGGCGTCTACTGCCCCACCGGCACCACGCTCGGCGACCGCGTGTTCCTCGGTCCCCACGCGGTGCTCACGAACGACCCGTACCCGCTCCGGACGGACGCGGACCTGGACGCGCCGACGCTCGAGGACGACGCCTCCGTCGGCGCGAACGCGACGGTCCTCCCCGGCGTCACCGTCGGCGAGGGAGCGTTCGTCGCGGCGGACGCGCTCGTCACCGAGGACGTCCCTCCCGGAACCCTCGCGGTCGGATCCCCCGCGGAGTTCCGTCCGCTCCCCGAAGATCTGGAGGGAGGGAACGACCAGTGATCCCCCTGGCAAACCCCGACATCGGAGCCGCCGAGCGCGACGGCGTGCTCGACGTGCTCGACTCCGGACAGCTCGCGGACGGCGAGGAGGTCCGGGCGTTCGAGCGGGAGTTCGCCCGCTACTGCGGCACCGACAACGCGGTGGCGACGACGAACGGGACGACCGCCCTCCACGCGGCCTTCGAGGCGCTCGACGTCGGCGAGGGCGACGCGGTCGTCACGACCCCGTTCTCGTTCATCGCGAGCGCGAACGCGGTCGTCCACGCCGGCGCCGAGCCGGTGTTCGCCGATGTGGAGCCGACGACGCTCACCCTGGACCCCGACCGCGTCGCGGAGGTGCTCGACGAACGCGACGACGTGGCCGCGATCCTCGCGGTCCACATCTACGGGATGCCCGCCGGCATGGATCGGCTGCGCGCGCTCGCAGACGAGCACGACGTGGCGCTCGTCGAGGACGCCGCGCAGGCGCACGGCGCCACGTACGAGGGCGAGCCCGTCGGGAGCCTCGCCGACGCGGCCTGCTTCTCGTTTTACCCGACCAAGAACATGACGAGCGGCGAGGGCGGGATGATCACCACCGACGACGAGGCGCTCGCCGAGCGCGCCGCCCGCTTCTGTGACCACGGGCGCACGGTCGACTACCGCCACGGCGACGTGGGACACAACTTCCGGATGACGAGTCTGTGTGCGGCCATCGGCCGCGCGCAGCTGGGGAAGCTCCCCGAGTACAACCTCGCCCGTCGCGGCAACGCCGCCTACCTGACCGAGCAGCTCGCCGACACGTCAGTCGAGACGCCCGCGGAGCCGGACGGACGCACGCCGGTGTATCACCAGTACACGGTCCGGTCGGACCACCGCGACCTGTTGGAGTCGCACCTCGCCGACCACGGCGTCTCCTCGGCGGTGTACTACCCGGTGCCGATCCACGAGCAGCCGGCGTATTCCGACGTGGAGGTGTCGCTTCCGGTCGCCGAGCGCGCCGCCGAGCGCGTCCTCTCGCTGCCGGTCCATCCCGCGCTCTCGGTGGCGGACCTCGAGACGGTCGCCGACGCGGTCGCACAGTTCGAGCACAGCGAGCGGGTGCCCGGTGCGGTCGCGACCGAAGAGCGGGTGGACTCATGAGCGTCGCCAACGACGCCGCCGAGGGGACGGCGACGGACGGTCCCGTCACCGTCGGCGTCATCGGCGTCGGGAGCATGGGGCGCAACCACGCGCGCGTCTACCGCGAGCTCGCCGACGTCGAACTGGTCGGCGTCGCCGACATGGACACCGAGGCGGCCGAGCGCGTCGCCCGGGAGTACGGCACGGTCGCGTACGACACCGCCGACCTCCTCGGGGTCGTTGACGCGGTGAGCGTCGCGGTCCCGACGACCGCGCACGCGCCGGTGCTGGAACAGTGCATCGACGCCGATGTGCACGCGCTCGTCGAGAAGCCGTTCGTCGACGACCTCGCCGTCGGGCGGGAGTTGGCCGCCCGCGCCGAGGAGGCCGATGTCACCGTTCAGGTGGGCCACATCGAACGCTTCAATCCGGCGGTGCGCACGCTGCTTCGGATCCTCCCGAACCTCGACGTGCTCGCCGTCGACGCGCGTCGGCTCGGACCCCCCACCGATCGCGATCTCGACGGCAGCGTCGTCTCCGACCTGATGATCCACGACATCGACGTGATCAACGCGATGATCGACGCGCGCCCCGGCACGCTCGGCGCGACCGGCGCGGCCGACGGCGACTACGCCACCGCGCAGTGCGTCTTCGAGGACGGCACGGTCGCGACGTTCACGGCCAGCCGGGTCACCCGGCGGAAGGTCAGACGCTTGGAGATCACCGCCCGCGAGTGTCTGGTCGTCGTCGACTACCTCGCACAGACGGTCGAGATCCACCGCAGCGAGGTGCCCGAATACGTGGAGTCGAACGGAACCGTCCGCCACCGTACCGAAAGCGTCGTCGAACGGCCGTTCGTGGAGACGGGCGAGCCGCTGAAGGCCGAACTCGGGGCGTTCGTCGAGGCGATCCGCGAGGGAACCGAGCCGGTGGTCACGATCGAGGACGGCCTCGCCGCGGTCGAGTTCGTTCGACAGATCGAGGGCGTGATCGGGATGGAAGAGGAGCTGGCCGCGCGCCAGGAGGCGACGCGATGAGCGAGCACGCCGAACGCTTCGCGCCGCTGTACGGCAGCGACCAACCGGAGGAGACGCAGCGAGCGTCCTTTCGCGACGGCGCGTTTCCCGTCGCCGTCTACGGCCTCGGCAAGATGGGACTCCCCATCGCGGCCGTCTTCGGCGAGACGACCGGCGCCGTGACCGGCGTCGACGTCGACGAGTCGGTCGTCGAGGGGATCAACGACGGGGAGTGTCACGTCCGGAACGAGCCGGGCCTCGACGACCTCGTCGACGACCTCGTCGACGACGGGTCGCTTCGGGCGACGACCGACGCCGTCGAGGCCGCCGAGGACGCCCGGATCCACGTCGTCATCGTCCCGACGCTGATCACCGAGGACCACCAGCCGGACACCTCCGTCGTCACGAGCGTCGCCCGCGACGTCGCACAGGGGCTGGCGCCGGGGGACCTGGTCTGCGTCGAGTCGACGCTGCCGCCCGGGACCTGTCGCGACGTGCTCGCGCCGCTGTTGCGATACGAGAGCGGGCTCGCAGCCGACGAGTTCGGGCTCGCGTTCTGTCCCGAGCGAACCTCGAGCGGGCGCGCGCTCGCGGACGTCCGGGGGAGCCATCCGAAAGTCGTCGGCGGCGACGACGCGGAAAGTACGCGCGCGGCGGCGCTGGCGTACGACGAGCTCACGACGAACGAGGTGATCCCCGTCTCGGACACGACGACCGCGGAGGCGGTGAAGGTGTTCGAGGGGCTGTACCGCGACGTGAACATCGCGCTGGCGAACGAGCTGGCGCGGTTCACCGACGAGCTGGGGATCGACGTGCGCGAGGCGATCGACGTGGCAAACACGCAGCCGTACTGCGACATCCACGATCCCGGTCCGGGCGTCGGCGGCCACTGCATCCCGTACTACCCCTACTTCGTGCTCAACTGGCTGGAGACGCCCGCGCCGCTGCTCGCGAGCGCCCGGAGCGTGAACGACGCCACGCCCGTTCACGTGGTCGACCTCCTCGAAGCCAGGCTCGAGGAGCAGGGAGAGCCCCTCGGAGGATCGACCGTCGTCGTCCTCGGGCTCACCTATCGGGCCGGCGTCGCGGAGACGCGCGCGAGCCCGGCGATCGACATCTGCCGGACGCTCGCCGACCGCGGCGCGACCGTCTACGCGAGCGACCCGCTCGTCGACGCCGAGGGCGTTCCGGCGACGTGGGTTCACCCGGAGGAGGTCGGCGCCATCGACGCCGACGCGGTCGTGCTCGCGACCGACCACGACGCGTTCGACGCGATCGACTGGCGGTCGTTCCCGTCGTCGACGGCGCTGATCGACACGCGAGACGTGCTCGACTCCGATCGACTCGGTCGCGACGTGTACGTCGTCGGGAGGGGAACGTGATCGCGGACGGGTTCACCACCGAGGCGTACGTCGACCTCCTCGATGCGGCCGACGACGGCGGCTACGAGTTCCTCACGGTCGCCGACTACCTCGCGACGGCGCCCGACGACCGCCCCGAGCGATTCCTCCTGCTCCGCCACGACGTCGACCGGAAGGTCCGCAACGCCGCGCGGATGGCTCGGATCGAGGCCGACCGGGACGTCGAGGCGACCTACTACGTCCGCACCGGGACGTTCGACCCGGAGTTCGTCCGCGCCCTCGAATCGCTCGGCCACGAGGTCGGCTACCATTACGAGGACTACGTCCGTGCCGACGGCGATCTCGACGACGCCCACGACCGATTCGCCCGGTCGCTCGAACTGTTCCGTCGGTACTGCGACGTGCGGACCGTCTGCATGCACGGCAACCCGCTGTCGCCCCACGACAACCGCGACATGTGGACGGTCCCGGACGCGCCCGCGTTCGACGCGTACGGCCTCCTCGGCGAGGCGTACCTCTCGATGGACTTCGTCGACGTGACGTACTTCTCGGACACCGGCCGCACCTGGCGCGACGGCGCGTTGAAGATCAAGGACCACACCGTCGGCGACAGCGCGAAGGCTGTCTCGGTCGATGACACGGCGGAACTGGCGGCGCTCCTCCGTGCGGGCGCCGTCGAGCGCGGCTGTCTGCTCGTCCACCCGGAGCGGTGGGCCGACTCGATGCCGGAACTGCTCGTCGAACGCACGAAAGACGGCGCCATCAACGCCGTGAAACGCGGACTGCGGCTCGTCCGCCCCCCAGCAACACCCTCATCAACATCATGACGACGATAACGATCGGCCTCGACGGCGCGAACTGGGACCTGATCGGCGACTGGCTCGAGGACGGCGACCTGCCGAACCTCCGGCGCCTCATCGACGACGGCGTCGGCGGGGTCTCCGAGAGCTGTCTGCCGCCGATCACCGTTCCGAACTGGAAGTGTTACTCGACGGGAAAGAACCCCGGAAAGCTCGGCGTGTTTCGCTTCGATCGGATCGACACCGAGAACCGGACGCACGTCTTCCACGACGCGACGGACTTCAAGAGCGCGGAGCTGTGGGACTACCTCAACGACGAGGGCCACACCGCCGGCGTGATCAACAAGCCGTCGACGTACCCGCCGAAGGAGCTCGACGGCTTCGTCGTCGCCGGCGGTCCCGATGCCTCGGAGACCGAGTACCGCTCGCTGGAGCGCGGCTTCGCCACCCCGCCGGACGTGGAGTCGTTCCTCCGAGAGGAACTCGACTACCGGGTCCATCCCAGCCCGATGATCTCCCCGAGCGAGAAGGGCGAGGCGGAGGTCGAGGCGGTCCTCGAGCTGATCGACCTCCGGTTCGAGGCCGCGAGGGAGCTGCTCGACCGGAACGACCCCGACTTCCTCCACCTCACGGTGTTCTACAGCATGGCGCTGCAGCACTACTTCTACGACGAGGAACCGGTCGAGCGTGCGTGGAAGCGCATCGACGAGCACCTCGGCGAGTTCCTCGACGAGGGCCACGACATCCTCGTGATGTCGGACCACGGCACCTGCGACGTGGAGGCGGTGTTCTACGTGAACGTCTGGCTCCAGCAGCAGGGGTATCTCTCGGTGGAGAACAACATCGACGGCGTGCTCCGGAAGGCGGGCGTCACCCGCGAACGGGCGCTGTCGGTCGCGAAGCGCCTCGGAATGGTCGAGACCCTCAGCCGGGTCGTCCCCGAGGGAATCCAGAAGGTGATCCCGTGGGACGAGGGCGTCAAGCGCGAGCGCGTGCTGTCGATCCTCGACTGGGAGGAGACGGAGGCGGTCGCCAGTAACCAGGGGCCGATCTACCTGACGCGGTCGCCCGACGACCCCGGCTACGAGGAGCTACGGACGGAGCTGATCGAGGGGCTGGAGTCGCTGCGCCATCCCGACACCGGCAAGCCGATGGTGAAGTCCGTCAGCCGTGGCGAGGAGTACTACGAGGGCCCCTACGCCGACGGCGCGCCGGACCTGATCCTCGATCAGGGCGAGGATGTCCACACGAGCGACGCGATCGGTCCCGACGAGGCGATCGCCGACTCCGGCGTCTGGCGCGGCGGCAACATGCCCGACGGCGTGTTCCTGTTCTCCGGGCCGAGTTTTCGCTCCGACGGGCTCACCGAGCACGCCCGTATCGTCGATCTCGCGCCCACCCTGCTGCACGCGATGGGCGCGGCGGTTCCCGACGACCTCGACGGCGACGTGCTGGACGTGTTCGCGCCCGGAAGCGACCCGGCGGAACGGCCGGTGCGGACACGCGATCCGCTCTCGGGCGACCGAGCCGGCGAGGAGACGGACGACGCCGAGGTGGAGGCCCGGCTCGCCGATCTGGGCTACCTGGAGTGACCGCGATGCGCGTCCTCGTCGACGTGAGTCACCCGGCGCACGTCCACCTCTTCCGCAACGCGGTCACCGAACTCGACGACCGGGGACACGAGGTCCGCGTCGTCAGCCGCGAGAAGGACGTAACGACCGACCTGCTCGACGCCTACGGCATCGACCACGTCCCGCTGTCCGCGAAGGCCGGCGGCGGCGTCGCCGGGACCGCCCGCGAGTGGACGGCCCGCGGCGCTCGACTCCTTCGGCTGGCGGTCGACTTCCGCCCCGACGTGGTGCTCAGCAGGCTGAATCCCACGGCCGCGTACGTCTCCCGACTCCTCGGCGTGCCGAACGTCGTCTTCCACGACACCGAGCAGGCGGGGCTGCTCGACCGCGCGACGACGCCGTTCGCGTCGGTCGTGTGTACGCCCGCCGAGTTCGCCCGCGACGTGGGGGACCACCAGCTCCGATACGAGGGCTACCACGAACTCGCGTATCTCCACCCCGCCCGGTTCGAGCCCGACCCGAGGCGACTCACCGACGCGGGCGTCGACCCGGACGAGCCGTTCTCGGTGGTTCGGCTCGTCGAGTGGACCGCACACCACGACGCCGGCGCCGCCGGCTTCGGGCCGGACACCGTCCGCGAGTTGGTCGACCGGCTCGGCGAGTCGGGCGCGGTGTACCTCTCCAGCGAGGCCGACCTGCCCGCCGACCTCGCCGACTACGAGGCGCCCGTCGCCTCCGACGCCGTGCTCGACCTGCTCGCGTACGCCGACTGCTACGTCGGCGACTCGGGGACGATGGCGACGGAGGCGGCGTTGCTGGCGACCCCAACGGTCCGGTACGACCCGTACGACGCCAGCATGGGGAACTTCGAGACGCTGGCGGACCTGGGACTCGTCGACTCCCGCGCGGACGAGCGCGCGGCCGTCGAGCGAGCGGTCTCGCTCGCGGCCGACCCGGACGCCGGCGGCCGGTGGCGTCGTCGCCGTCGACGGCTCCTCGGTGAGAAGGTCGACGTGACGGCGTTCATGGTCGAACTCGTCGAGGAGGTGGGGGGGTCGTGAGCCGTCCGGACGACACGGGCCCTCCGGACGACGCCGGCCGACCCGACTTCCTCCCCGGCAACGACGACCTCAGCTGGCCCGACGGCCGCGAACCCCCGGAGGAGCGCCCCGTCCCGGACGGCCACGAGTTCAGTCTCCTGCTCACCCACGACATCGATCGGCCGTACAAGACGTACCAGTCGATCTACTACGCGCTGACCGATCCGGACCGCCGGGCGTACCACCTCTCGACGCTGACGCCCGGCGTCAACCCCTACTGGCGCTTCGAGGACCTCATGGCCCTCGAGGACGACCTCGGCGTCCGCTCGGCGTGCTACGTGCTCGACGAACAGCGCCTGTTCGGCGATCGGCCCGCCTCGGAGTGGCTGACGATGGAGGGGTGGCAGCTGTTCGCCGGGCGCTACGATCCCACGTCGCCCGAAGTCCGCGACGCGCTCCGGGCGCTCGACGAGGGCGGGTGGGAGATCGGCCTGCACGGCTCATACGAGTCGTTCGACGACCCCGAGCGACTCGCGAGCGAGAAGGAGACGGTCGAGTCGATCGTCGGCCACCCCGTCACCGGCGGCCGTCAGCACTACCTCAACCTCGCGACGCCCGACACGTGGGCACACCAGCGCGCGCTCGGGCTCCGGTACGACTGCAGCCTCGGGACGAGCGCCGAGCCGGGGTTCCATCACGGGCACGGGATCAGGCGCCCCTTCGGCGCCGACGACGGGTTCGTCGTGTTCCCGCTGACGATCATGGAGCAGTCGATCCCGGATCCCGCCGAGGACTTCGACGCCGCGTGGGCGACCTGCGAGGATTTGCTTCGGGAGGCGCACGCGGAGGGGGCCGTGATGAGCGTGCTGTGGCACCTGCGCCACTTCGCGCCAGAGGAGTTCCCCGGTCACCGGCGGATCTACCGGAGGCTGATCCGCCGCGCACAGGAACTGGGCGCGTGGGTCGGCTCGCCCGGCGCGTTCTACGAGGAGTTGGAGCTGGACGCGCCCCCCGCCTCGGCGACCGTCCGTTGACGGCGCGCCCGCGGAGACGGACGCCGCCGTTGCCGTCACCGTCGATCGGTCTGTTCCCGGCGGTCAGGCTCCGCCAGCCCAGCCGGGCGTCCACCCGCGCAGGAACGCCGTCGCCAGCCCGCCGAGCCCCAGCGAGGTGGTCAACTCGAACGTTCGGACGACGAGCACCGCCGCGGCCGCCGCCGCCGTCGGCGCGCCGGCCATCACCACGAGCGCGCCCGCCAGCAGCACGTCGTACGCGCCGAGGCTTCCGGGGATGGGGACGACGCTCGCGGCCCGCGGCAGGGGGATCAATGCGACGACCGCCACGAACGTGACGAGTTCCCCCGTACCGGCGAGCGCGACCCAGATCGCCGTCGCCGTCAGGACCTGCTCGAGTACGCCCCCGACGGCGATCACCGCGACCAGTCCCGGCGCCTCCCTGAAGTAGAGCGCCCGCGCCCAGAACCGATCCACTGCGTCGGCGACGACGCTCCGGTCGTGTGGTTGTTCGCGGTAGACGCCCGAGACGAGGACGACGACGGGCGCGAGGGTCGCGACCAATACGCGGTTGAGAACGGTGCGCCCGAACGCCAACACGACGCCGACGGCGACCAGCGCCCCGACAGCGCCGCCGAGGGTGAGGAGGACGTACCGCCGCGACGACCCGCCGAGCAGGAACAGCCCGACGAGGACGGTCGAGACAGACAGCTGTGCGCCGGATTTCACGTACTTCGCGACGCCCCGGACGCCGAGCGCCTCGCTGTAGCCGGTGTCGGTCTCGACGCTGATGAATCGAGCCATGATCGGCTCCGAGCTGACCGGTCCCGCGGGGCTGAGCACGTCGAAGAAGTCGCCGGCGAGCGCGAACTGGTCGCTCCGCCGGGGGGACAGTCCCTCCCCGAGCGGCTTCACCGACGCCCAGACGCCGATGCCGTCGACGACCGCCTCGCAGACGACGAGCGCGAGCACGACGCCCACCGCCCACGGGGCGAACGTCGTCGCCCGGGCCAGTACCTGGTCCGGCCCCGCATACAGGAGATACACCCCGAGCGTGGCGGCGCCGAGGACGGCCCCCGCGAGGAACCTGCGCGTTCGTCGCACGCCCGGAGGGTCGCGGATGCGCCTGAAAAAACGACTCCTTTCCGGGTCCCGTCGACGGGATCGGGTTGTCGAGGGTCGATCGGTGCTTCGGCGTCGCTCCGGCGGGTATCCGCTGTATAACAATCCCCCGTTCGACCCCCCGTCTCCGTACATGGAGATCCGACGGCTCTCACTCGAAGAGTGGGACGAGGCACTCCCGAACGGCGGGTTCGAGGTGTTCCACACGCCCGAGGCGCTCGGGGCGCTCGAGGACCACGCCCGGGGGGAACTGCGACTCTACGGCGGGTACAAGGGCGAGCAGCCCATCGGCCTCGCGCCGGTGTTCGTTCGCGAGCAGGCGTTCGGCACGGCGGCGCTGTCGCCGCCGCCCGGATTCGGGATCCCCCGGCTCGGGCCGCTCGTCATGCCGACCAGTCCCAAACAGCGCAAGCGCGAGCGAGTCAACGGCCGATTCACCGAGGGGCTGTTGGAGGAGTTCGACGTCGACGCGTCGACGACGCTGTTCCGGATGGTGTGTCCGACCAGTTACGCCGACCCGCGGCCCTTCGGCTGGTCGTCGCTGTCAGTCGAGCCGACGTTCACCTACCACCTCCCCGTCGGCGAGGACACCGACGCGCTGTTGCGCTCGTTCTCGAAGAGCCTCCGTCGGGAGATCCGCGACGCCGGCGACGTTGACTGCTCGATCGAGGTCGGCGACCGCGACGACGTGCGCCGGATCTACGAGCAGGCGCGCGACCGCTACGCCGAACAGGACCGCGGCTTCCCGATGTCGTGGCCGTACGTGCGCGATCTCACGGACGCGCTCTCGTCGGTCGACCGCTGTCGTCCCTACGTCGTCCGCGACGCCGACGGCGACTTCGTCAGCGGAATCATCGTGCTGTACTCCGACGACGCCGCGTACTTCTGGCTCGGCGGCGCGATCGCGACGCTCGACGGGACGACCGTCAACAGCGCCCTCCACTGGCAGATCATCGAGGACATCGCCGCGGACGAGCCGCGGGCGTCGGTCGACACCTACGACCTGATGGGTGCCAACACCGAGCGCATCTGTCAGTACAAGAGTAAGTTCGGCGCCGATCTCGTGTCCTACTACACCGTCGAGTCGGAGGGGGCGGGAATGCGGGCGGCGAAGACGGCGTATCGGCTGATGAGTAGGTGACCGAATGCAGGTGCTCAATCTGGTCACCAACGAACGCGCACGCTTCTTCCGTCAACAGCGGGCCACGCTGCGTTCGCTGGGCGTCGAGGAGACCACCCTGACCGTCCCCGGCGATCACACGTACGACAACGGGTCGACGAACGAGCGATCCGCGGTCGACTACCTCAAATTCCTCCCGCAGGTCGTCCGTCGTTCCCTCGACGGCTACGACCTCGTCCACGCGAACTACGGGTTGACGGCCCCGCACGCGCTCGCGCAGGCCCGACTTCCGGTCGTCCTCTCGTTGTGGGGAACCGACCTCATGGGCAAGTACGGGTGGCTCGCCCGGGCGTGCGCGAGCCGGGCCGACGCCGTCGTCGTGATGTCCGAACGCATGGCGGCGGAGTTGGACGGACCGTGTCACGTCATCCCCCACGGCGTCGACCTCGACCTGTTCGAGCCGATGCCGACCGACGACGCCCGCGCCGAGTTGGGGTGGGACGCCGACGCCGGCCACGTGTTGTTCCCGTACCCGCCGGGTCGCGGGGTCAAAGACTACCCGCGAGCCGAGCGGGTCGTCGGGCGCGTTCGCGAGCGCCTCGACGGCGAGGTCGCGTTTCACACCGTCACCGGCGAGCCACACGAGCGCATGCCGCTGTACATGAACGCCGCGGACGTGCTCCTGCTCACGTCTCGCCGCGAGGGCTCGCCGAACGCCGTGAAGGAGGCGCTCGCGTGCAACCTTCCGGTCGTCGGCACCGACGTCGGGGACGTCCCGGAGCGGCTCGACGGCGTCGCCCACTCGCGAGTCGCGCGAAGCGACGCCGAGCTCGTCGACGGCGTCGTCGCGGCGCTTCGAGCCGGCGAACGCTCGGACGGTCGAGCGGCCGCCGAGGAGGTGTCCGCGACCGAGACCGGCGCCCGGCTGTTGGCCGTGTACGAGGAGGTGCTCTCGTGACGGGGTACCGCGGTTCGCCCGTGACAGCACACCGCGGGCTCGGCGTCCGCGTCGATCCGTATCCTGTTCATAACTATCCTCGGAGGAACCGGACCTCCGCTAATCGGTGACCTCCTCAATGTCCGCTTTGAATCGCCGTCTGCTCGGGATCGGGCTCGTGATCGGATATCTCGGACTCCTCGGCGCCGTCGTGACTGCCCACAACGCGCCCGCCGCCGGATACGAACTGTCGCTGTACGCCGCGACGCCTGTCGCGGTCTGGATCGGGCTCGCCATCGCGGCGGTTGTCGGGCTCACCGTCGCGTTCGCCGGTGGCGCCCGGGGCCGGTACCGCTCGGCCGCCCTCGTGTTGGCCGGCGCGGCCGGCCTCTCTCTGCCTGCGATACCGGTGGTGCGCGGGTACAGATTCTACGGTGCCGGCGACTCGTTGACGCATCTCGGGTGGGCCAGAGAACTGGCTGCGGGGAGCCTCCACGCGACGGATCTACTGTATCCCGGCGTCCACTCGATAGCCGTCTTCGTGTCGTCAGTCGCCGGTGTTCCCCTCACGCGCGCGATGCTGTACGTCGTGTCTATCGGATTTCCACTGGTGTTCCTGCTCGTGGTGCCGCTCGTCGTCAAGCTTGTCATCGATTCGCGGTGGGCGGCCCCGGTGGGGCTCGCGGCGGCGCTCCTGTTCGTCCCGATCAACAACATCAGCGTTCACCCGACGGCACACCCGGCTAGTCAGGCGATCCTCTTCCTTCCGGTGCCCCTCTTCCTCGCGTTGACGTACACGTTCGATCGGTCCCCGGGCGGAGTCGCCACGGCGGCTCGAGACCCGGTGGACGACGGGACCGACACGGCGGACGACGCGGTCACCTCCCGAACAGTGACCGACGGCGGTGGCAGCCCGATCGGCATCACGGGCGTCGGCGTGTTACTCGTGCTCGTCTCGGTGGCGATGGTGCTGATCCACCCGCAACAGGCGCTCAACGTCGCGCTCGTGTTCGTCGCGGTCACGGCGCTGCAGATCCTGTACCGTCGACGGAACCCGACACACCGGATCGCGGGGAACCGGTGGCTCGGCCTCCAGACGGGGCTGATCGCGTTGGCGCTCGCGATCTGGATCCCGCGGTTCGAACGGGCGCGCGGAACCATCTCGTTCACCGTCGGAAGCCTCCTCGGCGCGGAAACCGAGGCGGGAACCGTCGTCGCCGCGAAGGCGACCTCGCTCACCGCGATCGGCGGGAGCGTCTCCGAACTGTTCTTCAAGCTGTTTCTCGCAGGAGCGGTCCTGTCGGCCATCACCGGATTCGTTCTCCTCGCGACGGCGACGGGGCGCCTCCGCGATGCCTGGAGCGACGCGGGCGTGCGCTACCTCGGGATCGCGTTGGTCCCGCTCGCGGCCGTCTTCGCGGTCGTCTTCGTCTCCGGGTCCGGCGACATGTACTTCAGATACCACGGGTTCATTATGGTGTTCGTCACCGTCCTCGGCGCCGTCGGACTCGTGCTCGCAGCCGACCGGCTCACTGGCGTTGGTCCGCGCGGCGCCGCTCCCGTGATCGTGCTCGCCCTCCTGCTCGCGTTGACGCCGGTCGCGGCGATGGGGTACCACTCCTCGCCGTACATGTACCAGCCGTCGAGCCACGTCACGGACAGCCAACTGCACGGCTTTGCCGAGACCTTCGAGCACCGTGAGGAGTCGGTGCCGTTCACCGGGCTCCGGGGTGGCCCGCGCCGGTACGTCGACTACCACTACGGCACCGAGTACGCCCGCACGGACCTGTCGTTCCCGGGGTATGAGGCGGGGATATCCGACGAGCGGTTCGAGGCCGCACAGTACGACCGGGTGTTCAACGAGACGAGGTATCTGGCCGTCACGCAGTCGGCATACGAGCGAGAGACCGTCCTCTACGGCGGATTCCGGTACAACGAGGAGGGGTTCCAGCGCCTGGAGACGACCGCCGACGTCAACCGCGTCCGTTCCAGCGACGGCCTCAGGCTCTACCTCGTGCAGCGGGACGACGAGTCCGACGGGGGCTGACAAGTGGCGTCCGAACTCGCCCGCAGGATCAGTCGCGGCGTCAAAGCGACGTTCGCCGCCAGCGTCGTCGACATGCTGGCGAACGCCGCGCTCATCGTGCTGCTCACTCGGGTGTTGCTCACCCCCGAAGAGTACGGCACGCTCAACTTCGTCCTCGCGGCGCTGAGCGTCGTCGCGATCCTCGCCAGCCTCGGACTGCCGAAATCCGCGGGGCGATACGTCACTGAGTTCGCCGAGACGCGGCCGGGGCTCGTCCCGACCGTCGTCCGTCGCTCGTTCGCCTTCATCGCCGTCCTCTCGATCGTCGTCGGGCTGGGGCTGGTCGTCTTGGGTCGACCGGTCGCCGGCCTGATCGGCCAGGAACAGCTGATCCCGTTTCTCGCGATCGGGGCGGTGTACATCGTCGGCGTCGCGATGACACAGTACACCCGCGAACTCCTGCGGGCGTTCAACCGCATCGAGTGGAGCGGCGTCGTCCGCGTGGTCATGGGCGTCGGACGGGTCACGTTCGTCGTCGCGTTCGTCGCGCTCGGATTCGGCGTCTCGGGGGCGCTTGCCGGCTACGTCGCAGGGTACCTCGTCGCCGCGCTCGTCGGCGGGTGGCTCCTGTACGCGCGCCTGTATCGACGCTACGATTCCGGGGAGGCCCTCCGAGGATCGGAGGACGGGTCGACGGACGTGACGGACTCGACGGACGCAACGGATGCGACGGACGTCGACGATCCGGACGAGGACACCGCCGGGATCTCCCGCCGGATCATCGAGTACAGCGTTCCGCTGACGGCGACCCGCGGGGCGAACGTGTTGGACAAGAAGGTGGACGTGCTCATCGTCGGCGCGCTCCTCGACATGACTGCGGTCGGCTTCTACACGATCGCGAAGCAGGTGTCGGACTTCGTGTCGATGCCGGCGTCGTCGTTCGGGTTCACGCTCTCGCCGGCGCTGGGCGAGCAGCAGTCCAAGGGGGCGACCGGCCGTGCCGCGAGGCTGTACGAGCGATCGCTGACGTACGTCCTGCTGGCGTACGTGCCGGCGGTCGTCGGGCTGGCGCTCGTCGCGGAGCCGATGATCCGATACGTCTTCGGCAACGGGTACCTCGGCGCCGTCCCGGTCGTCCAAGTGTACGGCGGGTTCATCCTCGTCAACGCGGTGAACAAGGTGACCAGCGACGGCCTCGATTACCTCGGGCGAGCCCGGTCGCGCGCGGTGATCAAGTCGGCGATGGCCGTCGCGAACGCCGTGCTCACGCTCGCGCTCGTTCCGATATTGGGCGTCGTCGGCGCCGCTCTCGCAACCGTCATAACCTACACGGTCTACACGCTCTCGAACGTCTTCTTCATCCACCAGGAGCTGTCGCTCTCGTTCGCGCGCGTCGTTCGGACGCTCGGGATCGTCAGCGTGATCACCCTGGCGATGGCGGCCGCTGTCTGGTTCGCGCTCCCGTACGTCTCCGGGCTGGTGACGCTGTTCGGTGCGGTGCTGGTCGGCGTCGTCGTCTGGGGGCTGCTGTCGGTCGCTGGCGGGGTCCTCGACCCGCAGGAGGTCAGGCGACTGCTCGGCTGAGTTCGGCCTGAAGGGTCGGCAACCACTCCTTGACATCCTCCTCGCCCTGAAGGGCGAGGATTCCCAACCGCGTTGGGATATTACGGTTCGCGGTTCACGACCTGTTCTCGTGGGGCGAAAACACCCTCACTACGGTCGAACAACTGAACCGCTGGCTGTGCCAACCAGCCGTTATCCCTATCACCGCCATCCGTGGCGAGACTCGGGAGTACCTTTTGTCGAATGTTCTCCGCACCGTTCACGTCCGCGTTCGCAACCGTATCGCACGTCTCACACACGTACAGTCCACGTTCAACTCGCTGATTGTCGTCGGTGTGGCCGCACGCCGAACACGACTTCGACGTATCCCGTTCCGACACCAAATTCACCTCGATACCTTCGGCTTCCGCCTTGTAGTCGAGAAGTGTCGTAAAGCGGTCGAACGCCCACCCGTGTAAGTCGAGATTCCCGTGGTCGCCCCAATTCCGAGGCTCGCCGTTCTCGTCGTCCTCTCGGATTCCGCCGAGGTCGCCCACGACAAGCGTCCCGACACCTCGTTCGACGCATTCGTCTACGATCGCTTTCGCGAGGGCGTGCAAGAAGTGTGTTCGGCGATCAGTCCGCTTGCGGTCAAGACGAGTCGCTTCACGGGACGAAGAATCGCCGCACTTGGCTTTCTTCTTCGTGAAGTAGTATTCGTCCTCTTTGAGTGCGCCACCCGGATACAACACCGATTCACCGCCGAACGAGACGGCGGCGAAGTTGCAGATCCCGAGGTCAACACCAGCCACGCCGTCGCCCGGGGGTTCTGGGTCGATGGTGGTGCGACAGACGAATTGTAGCCGCCACTCGTCGCGTTTGTAGACGGCGCGAACTTGCTGAATGTCCCACTCGGTCAGGTCAACGTCCGGGCGCGTCTGGTACTCGCACAAGATAAAGTCCGAACGGTGTTCTTTCAGGTTGCGTCCTTTCGAGAGGCGAACACGGGTGAACTGTGCGTCGTGCTTGAAGCCAGCCGTTTTGAACGACACAGTTGAACGCGGATGGGAGTCTCCGTGTTTGCGGTAGCCGGGCGGTCGGGCACGGTCGTCGCCGTTCCGACGCTTGCCGAACCAGCCGTTGAACGCTTCAGCGAGTTCTTCGAGAACGCGCTGACTGGATTGCGAATGCAAGTCCGTGTAGCGGTCGTGGCCTTTGAGTTCGGCTTTGAGTTCCCCGTCATCGGGAATCTCGCCCGTTTCGTCCCACTGTTGTTGTGCGTAGTAGCGACCGGCGTTCCAGAGTTTTGAGGCGGCCCATCCGAGCTGGTCGAGGTCGTCACGAACCTGTTGCTGATTCGTAATCGCAGCCTCGAATGTTCGAACGGTCCGACTCATTTTCTGGCTTCATAACCAGTTATGAACGGTGTTCTATTATTGGTGTCGGTTGGCGTGGAATATCTGACCTTGCCGTCGACGGTGGGTTATGTAGGAGTTGTCGGCTGTATCCCTGCCCTGAAGAGCGAGGCTTTAGCCTTGTAACGTCCATAACAAACCCTCGACGTCGACAGGCCGGGAGCATGGACACACGGGCAGCGACGCGCGCCGACGAGACCGCCGCGAGAACGGACGGGGAGACGACCGAGCCTGAGTCCTCCGATACAGGAGGGATGGACACCGCGGCCATCGATACGGACATCTCCGGACGGACGGCGCTGGTCACCGGCGGCGCGGGCTTCGTCGGGAGTCACGTCGCCCGGGCGCTCGCCGGGGACAACGAGGTCCGCGTCCTCGACGACCTCTCGACGGGCCACGCGGCGAACGTCCCCGAGTCGGCGACGCTGTACGAGGGCGACCTCCTCGACGAGGAACTCCTCGCCGAGGCGATGGCGGGAGCCGATCTGGTGTTTCACCAGGCCGGGCTGGTCAGCGTCCCGAAGTCGGTCGAGCGACCCGTCGAGAGCAACCGCGTCAACGTCGGCGGCACGCTCGCCGTGCTCGAGGCGGCCCGCGAGGTCGACGCCAGGGTAGTGCTGGCGTCCAGCGTCGCCGTCTTCGGGAGTCCCGAGTCGGTCCCGATCGCGGAGGACCACCCGACGGATCCGGCGTCGCCGTACGCGACCGACAAGCTCTCGATCGATCACTACGCCCGGGTGTACAACCGGCTGTACGATCTCGAGACGGTGGTCCTCCGGTACTTCAACGTCTACGGCCCGGGACAGTCCGGCGGCCAGTACGCCGGCGTCGTGCGCACCTTCCTCGATCAGGCCGAGTCTGGCGGACCGCTCACCGTCGAGGGCGACGGCGCCCAGACGCGGGACTTCGTTCACGTCGCCGACGTGGTCCGCGCGAACCTCGCGGCGGCGACGACCGACCACGTCGGCGAGGCGTTCAACGTCGGCACCGGCGAGAGCGTTACCGTCCGCGAACTCGCCGACCTGATCGTCGACGCGACCGACGCCGACGCCGAGGTGGTCCACGTCGACCCGCGCCCCGGCGACATCCGCCGGAGCCGTGCCGACCCCTCGAAGGCCGAGGAGCTGCTCGGGTTCGCTCCGCGTGTCGACCTCGAGGACGGGCTCCGACAGCTCGCTCGGCGCCGGTCGTCCGTCGAGGCCGACGCCTCCCCCAATTAAAATAGCCACCTATTGTATCTATCGTAGCTGGTGGGTTTCCGGGCCGGACGGCTACGCCGAGTCGAACTCGAGGGACACGAGGTCCGGGTGGTCGGCATACTCGCGCGTCCACGGTTCCCCGTGGACGTAGGCGTCCCGGACAGCCTGCCAGTCGCTGTGGCGCCGGAGGACGCGGACGACGACGTGGTCGAGGCCGATGATCTTCGCCATCGAGAGGCGATTGCGGCCGTCGGCGAAGCAGAACTCGCCGTCGCGGTCGATGTGGACGGCGATCTCGTCTTTCATGCGCTCGGTGAGCAGTTCCGACCGTCGTCCGAAGTCTATCGGGTCGTCGACGCCGTCGCGACTGCCCCGATCACCCAGCAGTTCGGCCTGACTCCGGTAGCCGTCGGTCTCGAGTCGGTCGTACAGCCGCTCCAGCCGGCGACAGCGCTCGCGAAACTCGGACTCGGTCCGACAGCCCCACCTGACGGTTCCCGATTCGATCTCCGAGACGACGCGATCGTAGAACGCCGTCTCACTCCACGCGACGCCGTGCTCGAAGTGAGCCGCGTACGCCTGATACACGTCGAGGTCACGGAACCGGAACCCGTCCCGGTCCCAGTCGCCGCCGGCGACGACGGCCGCCTCGAGAAACTTCGACCGGCCGGTTCGGATCCCCCGTTCGATGGCCCCGGGGTCGACGCGGATGAGTCGGTACGGTTCGGGGGGTGCAGCGTAGCGGAGGTCGTTGACTAGTCCACGAAGCCCGACGAACGCCCTCGCGTACCGATCGCGGGCGGTCAACATCGAGTGTTCCAGCGATGGCACTCGCTCGAGGACCTTCCGGCCGGAGGTGCGGACGACTCGGTCTACCGACGGGGTGAGTTCGGAGAGCATCGAGTGTCGACCGCCTGTGTCTTATTCTGATCCGGTGGCGACGGCGTCCGTCTCGACGATGGCGCCCTCGGGACCGCGCTCCTCGGCGGTGGTTCGGATCTCCTCCATCAGCCGAACCATCCAGCGCGATTCCGACAGCGGGACGGGCATCCGAGCGGGGTCACCCGCCTCCAGCGCGATCGACTCCGCGTGGTTCTGGTAGTAGTGTGCGTTGAGCAGGCGCGCGGTGTCCCAGTCGTCGGACCGGCGACGCTTCAGCACCGCCCGAGCGTTCCGGACCGTTCCGACGATCCGGTCGACGGCGTTGTCGAGGTTGTTGAGCGCCCGCCCGGCCGCCGAGCCCTTGTAGTCGCGGTCGTGTTCGACGAGCGTCTGCGAGATCAGGTCGGCGGTGAGGGACAGCTCCGTGCCGTGGACGATGAGCTGTCTGATCGGGCGCGTGCCGCCCAGCATCGTCGTCTGACACAGCACGTCGTCGTCGGTGACGTACTGGACCATCGCGCCGTCGTACGTGAAGTCGTAGTCGTAGGTCCCCTTGAGGCCGGTCGTCGCGACCACGTCGTCCTCCGAGCGCGGGTATCCGCCCGCCCGGAGCGTGATGTACAGCGGGTGCGGGAGCCCCTCCTCGAACTCGCCGCCGGCCAACTCGAAGTTCCAGGGGCCGCGGTTCGGGTCGTCCGGGTTGCTACACCCGGTGTAGATGACCTCGACGCCGCGGATCTCTCCGCACTCGCCCGCTTCCATCCGCGTTCGCGCTTGGCGGACCACCGGGTCGAAGTTGTGGTTGTGCTTCTCGGAGACGACGACGTCGTGCTCGGACGCGTACGCCGCGAGCTCCTCGAACTCCTCGTACGTCTCCGTGATCGGCTTCTCGATCTGCACCGGAACGCCGGCGTCGATCAGCGTCTTCGCCACTTCGACGTGTGTCTGTACCGGCGTGCACACGTGTGCCCAATCGAGGGCCTCGTTCGCGAGCAGTTCGTCCAAGTCGGTGTACGCCTCGACGTCGTACGCGTCCGCCTTCTCGCGAGCGATCTCCTCGTCGAGGTCGCAGATCGCGGCGAGTTCGGTTCGAGGGTTCCGCGAGAGCCCCGAGAGGTGCACTTCCGAGACCGTCCCGCCGCCGACGACGGCAGTTCGTAGGGTCATCGTCGGAACGTGCCCGCATCGACCCATTGTTATAGAGCGGATAGCATCGGCGGAAGGGATATCGAGCGGACACGCGTCCGACACCGCGTTACTCTACGTCCATCCAGAGGTACAGGTGTTCGCTCGCCGTCGACGCCGACGGCGACTCCGGCGCGTCCCCGCGGTAGACGAACACGCTCAAGCGGAGATCCTCGCCGACCAGATCCGGACTCGCCGTGATGTCTCGCCGCGCCTGCCCTCCGTCGACGACAGAGAGGCCGAACCGGGAGAGCTCGCTCCGTTCGAGGACCGTCAGCGAGCGCCCCTCATCGGTCCGCTGTACTCGGTCGAGCACCACCACGATCTCGTATTCCGCCGCGGTTCCCAGACGGTTATCGACGGTCAAGACCAGATCGAGGGACTCGCCGGCGCTCGCCGTCTCGGGGAAGTTCCCGGCGACGAGCCCGTCGGGGCCGTCGGTCAACAGCGCGGCCTCGGTGTACGACTCCCCGTGGTTCGGCGCAGCGAGCCCGACCGCCAGTCCCGTGATCGCGAGAAGCGCAACGACGATGACGATCGCGTTCAGTGCTCGGTCGGCATGGCCCGCCCGTTCCCATCCCGTTCGCAGCTCCGCCCACCACCTATCGACCGGTACGTCGTACTCGCGCCCGGGAGCGACTCGGAACCGACGGACGCCCCCGACGACGACGCCGACCAGCACGACCGCGACGAGGACGCCCGTTACGGTCGATGTCGACAGCTCGACACCGGCGATCCCGAGTAACACCGTGAGCGGAGGGACGAGTGCGAGGCTCGTCGCGACCGACAACGCACACCGCTCAACCCACCCGAGCCCGTCGCCGACGGGGAGGCGCCAACTTCCCGGTCGCGCGGTTCCGGCCGGCCGTTCGGCCGGGAACAGTACGGACAACAGGGCATACCCGGGAAGAAACCCGACGAGCGGCGCCGCAAGCAGCACGCGGACGGCCCCGTCGACGGCTCCAAGTACGATCGCGCCCCCGACGAGGACGGCGTAGCACGCGACCAGCGGCGCGTCCGCAGGTATCTGTTCGAACGCCGGCCCGCGTGCCCCCCGGTTCGAGGCGGTCATCTCTCGCCTCCGGAACCGGCGGTACTACCGACGCTGGGGTCGTCCCCGACGGGGTCCGACTGAACGGCGGATCCAACGGTCATACCGCCGCCTATCCTCGTTCGGCGCATTGTTATGCGGCGCGTATCCGCCCGCGGGCGCTGCGAGTACCCCACGACGGGACGTCGACGAACACGAACCCGGAGAAGCCGGTCTCACCACGGCGGTTCGCCGGCGTCGGCAGTTCACCCGCGGCGGTTGTCGTCCGAGGAGCGGATCCATCGTGTCCCGGGCGCGCCGTCACTGATCCAGACGGTCAGCGCGACGACCAGCAACAGTAGGTCCGCGAGCAGGTACGCCACCCCGGCCGGCGTAGCGAGGTACGCGAGGAACGCAGCGAACAGCTCGCCGAGGTGTCCGAAGGCGCTTGATACCTCGCCGGGCGCGGCAGGAACGAGCGGCCACAGGAGGAAGCCGACGCGAAGCTCGCCGTCCGTGACGAGGGGATACGCGACGTCGCCGAGCAGATGGGAGAGGTAGCCCACCGTGACCGCCGGAGTGAGCCCAGCGATCCTCGTCCGGGCCTGGAGGACGCCCGCGGCGGCGACGACGGCTGCACAGGTGAACAGCGAGTGTCCCAGCGAGCGACCGGAGGGGAGGACCGCGAGCCACCACGACAGCGGCTTGTCGATCACGTCCGGGGCCAGCGCGGTCGCGAAAACCGCGAGGGCGGCCGCGTCGGACGGTCGCCGACCACGAACACGGGTGTACGCGGCGTACGCGAGGTACGCGACGGCCACGTGATCCCACGGCCACATCGGCTACCGACACCGCCGCAGTGACCGCTGTGAGAGCGAGGAGGGACGCCGCCGGGATAGCGGGGCTGCACCCTCATCGCGGATGCGGTCACCCCAGCGGAGACGTTCCCTCTCTGCGAGCCTCCGCCTGTGCCCCAGCCAGTTCCACCCACCGACGCCACTGTTCGACCGACGTTCGTCGTCGACTCCGGCGCGCCCCCGGTTCATCGATCGCCGACGTGGAGACGGGGTTCGGCCTTTGTTACGACCCGAATACCAGCTCATCCCCGCGCCCTCGGTGGCCTCGAGCCGCCGCCGGGCCGCGGGATCACGTCCCCCCGTAACGGAAGCCTGCCGCTTACAATGGAACTCTACTGCCTGGGTACGCCGTAGCTATGAGACCAAACTGGCGAAGCGATATCCGACGGAGCGCCCTCGTCGTGCTCGTCGCCGCGATGGTGGTCGTGACGGCCGGTCCGGCGACGGGAGCGGCGGCCGCGTCGGCGGCGGACAGCATCGGACCGGGCCCGGTCACGTACCTCGACGACTGCTCGACGATCGACGACTCCGGTACGTACGCCCTCGATCGGGACGTACGCACGAGCGCCGAGTCCTGCTTCACGGTGACGGCGGACGACGTTCGGCTGTTGGGCGCGGGACACACGGTGGCCGCCGGGAACACCACCGGGTCGGCGATCGTCGTCGAGGGCGCGACCGGCGTTCACATCGAGGGCTTCGACGTCGTCGACTGGTGGCGCGGCGTCACGGTCGTCGACGCGACGGACGTGGCCGTCACCGGCGTGACCGTGCAGAACGCGAGCGCCGACGGCGTTCGGGTCCGCGACTCGACCGGCGTTACCCTCGCCAACGGCAGCGTCGTCGCTGCCGGCGGACACGGCGTCGCCGTGCTCGAAAGCGACACGGTGACCGTCGACGGGATGCGACTCGCGAACAACACCGGCGACGGCGTCTCGGTCCGGCGCTCGACCGGGACCGCGGTTCGCGCGAGCGAGATCACCGAGAACGGCGGCGTCGGAGTCAGCGTCGCCGCGGACTCGGCGCCCGAAGTCGACCGCCCGGACGTCCCGGCGTGGCTGCTCCCGATGCTCGGCGGTAGCGGTCTCGATGGCCTCACCGAGCTGTTCGCCGCATCGGGCGGCGACACCGCCCGGTCGTCGACGGTCATCGCCGACAACCGGCTCGAGAACAACCGCTACGAGGGAGTGCTCATCCACGAGGACAACCGGAGTCGAGTCGCCGGCAACACGATCTCCGGCGCCACCGACGGGATCCGACTGTTCAACGTCTCCGGAGCCTCGGTCGCCGACAACGACGTGACCGGAAGCGTCGACGACGGTATCGCGCTCTCCTCGGTGAGCGAGACGGACCTCTCCGGGAACACCGTCACCGACAACGGCGACGACGGCCTCTACGTGGTCGGCTCGGCGAACGTCGTGACGAACAACACGCTCGTCGGCAACGGCGACGACGGGATCGACCTCCACGACAGCGTCGAGAACAACATCACCCGGAACGACGCTCACGACAACGGCGACGACGGGGTCTACTTCAGGGAGTCCGACCGGAACACCGTCTCCTGGAACCGCCTCGTCGACAACGGCGACGACGGCTTCGACATCAGGGGCTCGACCGAGAACGCCGTCCACAACAACACGGTGTGCGGGAACGCCAACCGCGACATGCAGGTCCGGCTCGGCGTCGTCGGCAACGACGTGCGCGACAACTCCTGCTGACGCGTCCGGCCCTCCGCTCGCGATTCGACCGTTCGACCGATCTCGCCTTCGGCCTGTCGCCGGCGTTTCGATCCCGCTGTCACTGTCGACAGCTGTGACCCCAGTCCAGTTGTCTCTGTGAGCACTGCTGGGTAGTATTGTGGCGCGGCCGGAGTGTGGGAGACCCCTGTGGCTGAACGACTCCCGAAGGAGACCGATCTCTCGATGCCTGCGTTCCTCGGCGAAAGATCGAACCGTCTGGTTCCGGCTACGGTACGTTAGTTCGGAACCTGCTCGTCGGCGAGTATCTGCGAGTTCTCCCCGTTCTGAGCCGTCCAGATGACACTCACGGTCCCTTCCGAGACGTTCTTTATGCTCGCTGATTCGCCGGCGGAGACGGGCGGATCGAAGTCGTTCTTCGACTCGAACGTCGAGTCTGTCGTATTGATACTGAGGTTCTCCGTTGCGGGAACCGTGTCTCCCCCTGTGTGTGTCGCCGTTACGGTGAAGTTGCCTGCCCCATTGTCTTGAAAGTCGAACTGGAAGTTCGCGTTCGGCGCGGTCTGTTGGACGCTGTTCCCCAGCCCGAGGACGAACGAGCCGATGACAGCCGCGAGGATCACTGTGATGGCGACCATCAGAATGACACCGATCACCGGCGAGACGGCGCGGTCGTCGTCGTCGAAAAGTTGCGTGATATCCATTGTTATCGTGCTCCCACAGCATCGGCCCGCGTTGAACGCGGAACGTGTCTGTGTTGTATGCAACTCTGATGCCGATTCCTACTTAATCGCAGGGGAATCGAAACGACGCACGTCCGACCCGTGTCGGACGACTGGCCCCCGAACATCCGCGAGAAAGGTGAGCCTCCGGCGTCCGTTGTCGTCCTACCGCTGCCGGGTGCGGCGCCGCCGTAGCGCCAGCAACGCGGCGGCGCCGGCGATCGCTGCCGTCGCCGCGAGCGGTCCGAACCCGGGCGCGTTCGTCAGCGTGCTGCTGCCGGTGGCGGTCCCGTCGCGTTCGGTCGCCGCGCTCGTGGACCGGACGGCGACCACCACCGTCCGATTCCCGACGGTGGCGTTGTACTCGCCTGCCGCGAGAATCCGTCTGGTGAACGACACGCGCGTGGCCGTTCCCGGCTGGACCGTCACGTTCTCCGTCGCGACGGTTTCGTTGAACAGTCGCAGTGCGACTGTCGTCGTCCCTGCCGCGCGCCCGTCGTTGCGAACCATCGCGGTGAACGTGATCTCGTCGCCGGTGCCGATCTCGGTTGCGCTCGCGTCCAACTCGGCGACCGACACGTTCGGCTGCGGCGGCGTCACGTTCACGAGGAAGCGCTCGTTCCGGTCGATCTCGACCGAGTGCACGCCGGGCTCGTCGAACGCCCAGGTGAACCGGACCGTTCGGCTCTGATTCGGTTCGAGGGTGAACTGGCGGGAGTCCACCTGCTCGCCGTCGATCTCGAACTCGATCGTCTTCGTCCCGGAGCCGTTTCCGACGTTTCGGACCGACGCCGTCGTGACGAGGGTGTCGCCGGTCACGAGCCTCGTGTCGCTGACAGTCCCGGTCACGCTCGTGTAGTTCGGCTCGAGGTCGGCCGGGGGCTCGCTTGCGCCGTCGCTGTCGGAGCTCCCTCCGTTCGAACTGCCGGACGGGCCGTCTGAACTACCACCCGAGTTGCCACCGGACGGACCGCCGGAATTGCCACCGGACGGGCCGCCGGAGTTGCCACCGGACGGACCGCCGGAGTTGCCACCGGACGGGCCGCCCGAATCACCCCCATCGGGATCCTCCGGCGCGTCGGTGACGTTTATCGGGAGGTCGGTGCTCGCGACCGCACTCCCGCCCAGCAGCACGCTCAGCGTCACTGTGTACTGTCCGGACCCCGCGTATGCGTGCTGGACTGACTGCCCGCTTGCCGTCGCTCCGTCGCCGAACTCCCACCGGTAGGAGACGGACGAGTCGCCGCCGGCGCCCGCGTCCCCGTTGAACGTGACTGAACTGTCCGCCTCGACATCGGTCGCGTCGGCGTCGATCGACGGCTCCGGCTCGTCCACGGAGACGTTCACGCTCGCGGTCAGCGTCTCGCCGGCGTCGCTTGTCACGCGGACGGTCGGCGCGTACGTTCCCGTCTCGTTGTACGCGTGTGCGAACGTCGGGTCGGTCGTGTTCGCGTCGATCGTTCCGTCGCCGTCGACGTCCCACTCGTAGGTCACGTTCGCGCCGCCGATTCGGGTGTCGCTCGCATCGAGCGCGATCTGTTCGTCGACCAGCGCGGCTTCGGGAGCCGACAGCGCCGCTCCCGACTCGACCGTTACGGTCGCCGACGCGGTCCGCGTCGTCCCCGCGTCGTTGCTGACGCGGACGGCCGGCGAGTAGGAGCCCCCGCGATCGTAGGTGTGTGTGAACGTCGCCGCGGCGGTCTCGTTCTCGAACTCGCCGTCGCCGTCGACGTCCCACTCGTAGGTCACGTTCGAACCGCCGACGGCGCCCCCACCGGCGTCGAGCGTGACCGACTCGCCGACCGAAACCGTCTCGGGCACCGAGAGGGCGGCCCGCGCCTCGACCGCGACCGTCGCGGTCGCCTCGTCGGTGATGTTCGCGCCGTCGGTGACGACGACGCGCGGGGTGTACTCCCCCGTGTTGTCGTAGGCGAACGAGTACGTCGGCTCGGTGGTGTTCACGTCGACGGTGCCGTCGCCGTCCACGTCCCAGCGATAGGTGACACCCTCCCCGTCGATCGTCGACTCGCTCGCGTCGAGAGTGATTGTCTGCGTCACGAGGGTGTCTGTCGGAGCCGACAGCGCGGCGGTGACGCCGACACGCACGGTCGCACTCGTGGTCCCCGTCTGGCCCTCACCGTCGACAGCGGTAACGGACGCGTCGACCGTCCCCGCCTCCTCGTAGGCGAACGAGTACGTCGGCTCGGTGGTGTTCGCGTCGATCGTCCCGTCGCCGTCGACGTCCCACTCGTAGCGAACGATCCCGCGGTCGTCGGTCGACTCGCCCGCGTCGAGGGTCACCTCCTCGCCGACCGCGACGTCGGACGGCCCGGTTAGCGACGCGCTCGGCGGCTGGTCTGGGGTGACCTCGACGTTTACGGACGCGGTCCCCGTCTCGTTCGTGCCGTCGATGGCGGTGACGCTCACCTGCCGCTCGCCCGCGCTCTCGAAGGTCGTCTCCACGGTCGGCTCGGTGGTGTTCGCGTCGATCGTTCCGTCGCCGTCGACGTCCCACTCGTAGCGAACGATCGTTCCGTTATCGGTCGAGTCGCTCGCGTCGAGCGTCACCGTCTGATTCACCGTGGCCGTCGACGGCGACGCCGTCAGCGCCGCGTCCGGCGCGCTCGGGTTACCCACGACGAACGTCGTGCTCGCGGTATCGGTGTTCCCGTACGTATCGAACGGAGTCACGCGAACCGTGTACTCGCGCTCCTCCTCGAACGTGTGGCTCACGCTCGGTTCCCGAGTGACGGCGTCGACCTCACCGTCCCCATCGAAGTCCCACTCGTACCCGCCCGCGTCCCCGGCGACGGTCGAGTCGCTCGCGTCGAGCGTGACCGGCTCGCCGGCCGACGCGTCGCTCGGCGGTTGCAGCGACGCGGTCACCTCGGCGTCGACGCACCCGCCGGCGTGGACGAACACGCGGCGATCCAGCGCGAGCGAGTGCTCGCCGCCGTCCTCGCCGTAGACGATCCAGTCGGAGATCAGGTGCTCATCCTCCCCGGAGTACCCCCAGTCGCCCCACGACGGCGCCTCCTCGTTGTACTGGGGGTCGATCACGACCGTGTCGGACAGCGAGTCGAAGCCGCGGTAGGCGCCGCCGTCCGTTCGGTTCGCGGCCCACTTCCAGTCGATCATCGCGGTGGTGCCGCCGATCTGCCACTCGTCGTCCTGGTTCGGATACTCGTCATCACGCACCGCCCAAGAGCCCGACGGGAGCCCCGAGATCGTGTATCTGGTCGTGCTTCCCCCGATCCCATCGCCGCGCCGTCCGTGGACGATCACCATGCTGGTGTCGTCCGGGCCGGCGTAAAACAGGAGGGCGCTCCGGCCGTTCGCTTGGAACTGGTCGGTGCCGTACGAACTGAACGTCGACGCCGCCGGTCGCCCGGTGATCGACGGGTAGGGGTTCCGGTAGTCGTAGAACGTCGTGACGTTCCGTGTCTCGTTCTCGTACGTCGGTACGGCGTAACACGAGCCCCCCTGTGCGACGGCGAACGTCTGATCGTCGCCTGCGGCCCCCCGCGCGGTGTCAGCAAGCGGTCCCGCGGCGGGCGCGGCGACGAGGAGGAGGACAACGACTGCCACTCGGTACGTCGCCGGATGGAAGTATGTTCCCATTACACGCCAACTCCCGGCAGATCCGGCTTTGTTATGGATCGATTTCGATCCCCGTGCGCTCTCTGGTCCGTCCGTAGGCGGGGATACCGTCGGTCGGTTTTCCGGCAGGATCTGGGTAACAAAACCGCATGCGTCGGTTGATGTCACCAGCCAGCGGCCACGGTAGCCCTACACAATGTATCGAGGACATACGGTCGGGGTCGTCATCCCGGCGTACAACGAGGAACCGTTCATCCGCGAGACGATCGTGACAGTCCCCGCGTTCGTCGATCGGATCTACGTCGTCGACGACGCCTCCACCGACGACACGTGGGCGGAGATCCGGCGCGCAGTCGCGCTCGATCGCGCGCGCGCCGGGCACGAGCAACAGAACAGCGACAACCGGTATCCCAGCCAAAATAGCCCTCTCGGTGCCACTGCTGAATCCGACTATCAAGGCGACGACAGTCGCGTTCGATCGAACGGCGGCGATCGTGCCAGATCGAACGGAGCCGGGGCGCCCTCCGTGGACGAGGCGGCACACGACCGCCGCGACGCGTCGGCGGACGTCCCGTTCGACGACCGCATCGTCGCGATCCAACACGAGGAGAACAGGGGCGTCGGCGGCGCGATCAAGACCGGATACTTGCGCGCACGCGACGACGGGATCGCTGCGACAGCCGTGATGGGCGGCGACGGGCAGATGGACCCCGACGTCCTCGGAACGCTGCTCGACCCGATCATCGACGGCGAGGCGGACTACGTCAAGGGGAATCGGTTCGCCGGTCGCCGCGACGCCGGAGACATGCCACGGCTCCGGTTTGTGGGCAACGCCGTACTGGGCGCGCTGACGAAGATCGCCAGCGGCTACTGGTCGACCGGCGACCCGCAGAGCGGCTACACCGCCATCTCCCGGCGCGCCCTCCGCGAGGCGGACATCGAGTCGATGTACGAGTTCTACGGCTACTGTAACGACCTCCTCGTGAAGCTCAACGTCGCGGGAATGCGTGTCGTCGACCTTCCCAACCCGATCATCTACGGCGACGAGGAGAGCCACATCAGGTACCGGACCTACGTTCCGCGGGTGTCGTGGATGCTGCTCCGAAACTTCCTGTGGCGTCTGCGCACGAACTACCTCGCATACGACTTCCACCCGCTCGTCGTCGCGTACGGCGTCGGCGCGGGCGCGAGCACGCTCGGCGCGGTCGGCGTCCTCGCGTCGGTAGCGGGACTTGCGGGCGTCGGGCCCGCCGCGTTGTCGTCCGTCGGCATCCTCGAGGGGCTCGTCTCCGCGCTGACGTTCGCCGTCGGCGTGCTCGCGCTCGTCGGGGCGATGGTGATGGACATGCGCGACAACGACCACCTGGACGCGGTCCTCGTACCCGACCGGGGCCGGCCCGCGGGCGCCTCGTCCGAGCAGGGCGAGGCGGCGTCCTCGCGGCGAACCGACCCGGCGACCAACGGGCACGCGCGCGCCCCGTTGTCCGATCCCTCCCTGGAGTCCGACGGCGGTCAGCCGACGGCCGATGCCGCCGAGGTCTCCCCCGACGACGGGGATCGGTGCGAGGACGAGTAGCGGCTGCTACCCCGCTAGTCGGAGTGTAACAAACCCGGACCGTCGCGCGTAGCGAACGTATGTTCGGAACGAGCGGAATCAGGGGAACGGTCGGCGACGAGGTCACCGCGTCGGTCGCGCTCGGCGTCGGCCGCGCTGTCGCCTCCGAGGGTGCACGACGGGTCGTGGTCGGTCGCGACCCGCGATCGACCGGGCCGGCGCTCGTCGACGCGCTGACCGCCGGGCTGCGTGAGTGCGGCGCGGACGCGGTGGCGCTGGGGGAGGTGCCGACGCCCACGGTCGCACGCGCCGTCGAGTGGTACGACGCCGATGCGGGAATCGTCGTCACCGCATCGCACAATCCTGCCTGCGACAACGGCCTGAAGCTGTGGACGGAGGACGGCGCCGCCTACGTCGGAACCGCGCAAGACGCCGTCGCCGAGCGGCTTCGCGAGGGAGCGTACGACCTCGTCGACTGGGACGAGTACGGGAGCCGCATGCGGAGCCGACGCGCCCGCTCGCGCCACGTCGACGCCGTGGTCGACGCCGTCGACGGCGACCTCGGCCTCGACGTGGTGCTCGACGTGGGCAACGGAAGCGGCCGGATCACCGCGAACATCCTCCGGAAGCTCGGCTGTACCGTCCGAACGTTGGCGGCCGAACCCGACGGTTCGTTCCCGAGCCGGCCGAGCGAGCCGACCGCGGACAACTGTGAGACACTGCGCGAAGTCGTCGCGGCGACCGACGCCGACCTCGGGATCGCACACGACGGCGACGCCGACCGGATGCGCGCGGCGACCGCCTCGGGGGAGTTCCCGACCGGTGACGTGCTTCTGGCGTTGTTCGCCCGCGACGTCGCCTCCGCCGGCGACCGCGTCGCCGTGCCGATCGACACGAGTATCGCCGTCGACACGACGCTGGAGGCGATCGGCGCCTCGACCGTTCACACGAGGGTCGGCGACGGCTACGTCGCCGAGCGGACCCGCGAGACGGACGTCGTCTTCGGCGGCGAGCCCAGCGGCGCGTGGATATGGCCCGGTCTCGCCCGCTGTCCGGACGGCCCGCTCGCGGCGGCGAAACTGGCCGAGCTGGTCGCGCGCCGCGGCCCCCTCGACGACCTCGCGGCACAGGTCGAGACCGTCCCGCTGCGCCGCGCCAACATCGAGACGGACGCGAAACACGACCTCGTCGCGCACGTCGCCGACCGCGTCGCCGAGCGATACGCGAACGTGACCACCGTGGACGGCGTCCGCGTCGACGTCGACGCCGGCTGGTTCCTCGTGCGCGCGAGCGGGACGCAGCCGCTCGTGCGCGTCACCGCCGAGGCCGGCGTCGAGTCCGAGATGGCGTCGCTGTTCGAGACCGCGACCGACCTCGTCGCGGAGGCGAAGCGGGCCGTCGCCGCTCCGGCGTCCGACTGACCCGCGGGTTGCCAGATCGGGCCGCTGGCGGGTCGACGGGCTCCGCCCGTTCTCTCGGCTCCTCGTTCGCTCTCCGCCTCCGTCGGCGATCGCCGGGTTCGATCTCCGAGCGGTCTCGCGGTACACCGTCGCCTAACCGGCACGAGATCGGATTGACTGCTTATAACAATGAGCGCCCGAGTCCTGGACTCGGCCGTCATGCACGCAGTGGTACTGGCGGCCGGGCGCGGCACCCGAATGCGACCGCTCTCACGGATCACGCCGAAGCCGATGCTTCCCGTCGGGGATCGACCGCTCGTCGCGCACGTCGCGGACGCGGCCGTCGCCGGCGGCGCCGACGACCTGATATTCGTTGTCAGTGACGGCGACGGACACCTCCGAGAGTACTTCGGCGACAGCTACCGCGGGATCCCGGTGACGTACGCCGTCCAGGACCCGCCTGCCGGGACCGCCGACGCGGTCCGGTGTGCGATGCCGCACATCGACGGTCGCTTCGCCGTTCTCAACGGGGACAACCTGTTCGAACCCGCGGCGATCGCCCGGCTGTTCGAACACGACGCCGGGGTGCTGGCCCACCGCGTCGACGACCCGCGCGAGTACGGGGTCCTCTCGACGGACGGCTCGCGCGTCACGGGGATCGTCGAGAAGCCCGACGACCCGCCGACGGACCTCGCGAACGCGGGGGCGTACGTCTTCCCGTCGTCGATGCGCGACGCGTTCGACGTCTCGCGCAGCAGCCGCGGGGAGTACGAGATCACCGACGCGGTGGAGACGCTCATCGCCGAGTACGACGTGGCGGCCGTCGAAACCGCTCGGTGGCTGGACGTCGCGCGCCCCGACGACTTCGTTCGCGCGAACGAACTGATGCTCGCCGAGGGGCTCCCGGAGGCCGACGGAGACGACTGGGGTGACGGCGTCTACGTCGCACCCGGCGCCAGCGTCGCCGACGACGCGACCGTCCACGGGCCGGCGATGATCGGTGCGAACGCCGTGATCGAGTCGGACGCGGTGATCCGTGGGCCGACCGTCATCGGCGCCGGCGCCACTGTCGGCCCGGAAGCGGAGCTGACGCGGTCGGTGTTGTTCCCCAGTGCGGGCGTCGGGTCCCGAGTCATGCTCAACGCCGTCGTCCTCGGGCCGCGGTGTGACCTCTCGACGGGCGCGTGCGTCTCGGGGACGCTCCGCTCCGGTGAGACCACGTCAGTCGTCGCCACCCACACCCCGCTGGAATCGGCGCTCGGCTACTGAGTCCCCGTCGTCCGCCGCTTCTCTCACCACGCCGCCTCACGCAGCCCACGCGTTCCCGCCGGCACCGAATCACGCTTCCGCCGGTCCCACATCTCGTCCGTGATTCGTCGACGCCGTCCTCCCCCCGTTCGGTCCGATCTGTCGACCGACAGCGCAGTCGCTGTCCGGGTTCGCGATCAGTGCAGAACGTGTCGATGTCTCGTTCGAGCCGTCGGGTTTCCTCGCCCCCTCGCCGACCACTCGATCGGTGCTCCTGTCAGCTATTCGACTGTCAGCTCTCTGCGACCGAGATAGAGCACGGCCGCAAGGAAGCCGAACACCAACACGCTCGCGACGAGGTGATACCCCATGAACTGCGTAACGCCGAAGAGCGCGCCGATACCGATCGTCGCCGCGCCGTACGGCCGTGGATCGACGGTATCGGGCTCGGGGTCCGCTTCCTCGTCGGCTTCGCCGACCAGGTACTCGTACAGCGGTTCGGCCTCCGGCTTGAGTTCGACCCGGCCCCGGCTCTGGTTGAAATCGATGACTCCCGCGTCGTCCATCTTCGGGAGGTGACACTGGTACAGTCCGATGTACACCCGCTTGCGCTGTTGGGCGCCCAGCGCTTGGACGTCGCAGTCGTTCTCGATCGCGGCGATGTGTTCGGCGAGTTCGCCGATCGTCGTCTCCCCGTCGACCTCCTTGAGCTGACTCAATACGAGTCGCCGCCGCTGGTTCTTCAGGATCTCGAACGTCAGATCCAGCGGTAACGGAGCCGGCTCCGGGTCCGATTCTACGGTGTTCTCGTCTTCGGCCGCGTGCTCGGTGTCGACCTCCGGTTGAGTCGTCGACTCCGCGGTCACGGTCGGCTCCTCCGTTGTCGCTGTTGCGTGGGTTGTGTTGACCATTGTTCGTGGCGTGTTCCGTTTCCGTCTCCTCCTCGATACTCCTCGATTCCCCCCGCGGCTGCGATCCCCGATCGCATGGTTACGGCCCCTCGCTCGTGACGTCTCTGCGGACGATCTCTCCGGGCGCAGTCGTCGCGTCCGCCCCGACGACGGTTCCCACGTTCAGGCGGGTTCCGATCCCCAGCTTCGCCCCTTCGCCGATCACCGCGCCGAACTTCCGTCTCCCCGTTCGCACGCGTCGGTCAGCGTGAGTCAGCGTCACCGGTTTCCCGTCGTGGCGGAGGTTCGCCACGATCGAGCCGGCGCCCACGTTCGCGCGCGGGCCGACGACGCTGTCGCCCACGTAGCTCTGGTGTGGGACGCTTGCGCCGTCCATGATGACGCTGTTCTTGAGCTCCACGGCTGCTCCTATCTTTGTGTCATTTGAGATAAAACTGTTTGCCCTCACGTAACAGTTTGGCCCGACCGTCGCGCCGGGCATCACGAGGACTGGTCCCTCGATAACCGCGCCCGACCGGACGGTCGCTCCGTCACGGACCGCGACCGGTCCGGTGAGCTCCGCACCCGGGTGGACGTCTCCGGAGCGATCGGGATCGAGCCCCGCGAACCCGTCTGACGCGCCCGTTCCGGCGAGGAGCCACTCGGTCGCATCGAGGTACTCCCACGGGCGGCGGATATCGGCGACGTGCTCGTGTTCGACCGCGTCGACCGATCCCTCCGCAGCGAGGTCGCGTGCGACCGCCACCGCCGCCGTCGCCGGCTGCCCCTCGAACGCGTCTCCCGGGACGACGAGCGGACGAACGTCCGGCCCGTCGAGCGGGGAGAGCGGTTCCGTGGGGCGTCGGAGGACGGCCGCGGTCCGATGGCCGAGCGCGTCGAGCGCGCCCGACGAGGCGATCGCCGTCGTGGGCATCCAGACCACGCGGTCGTGGGCGGTTTGGGGGTCCGTCCGCCCGGTAGGGGTCACGATCCCCGGATACTGGTCGAGTAGCCGGCGTTGAACGGTCGACGTGACGCCCTCGACGAGAAGCTCATCGACGCCGGCACGAACCAACGACTCGGCGGCGCGGACGGCGACCGGCGCACCGGCGACCGACACCTCCGCCGCCGGTGTCGACGGCGCGTACGCGGTTCCAACTTCTCCTCTCGACGCAAGTACCCCGAGCATACCCGGCTGTTACTGTCAGACCTACTTGTATTGTTATAGAGCTTATATGTGCTGTTAGGTACCAACCCACTGGGTATCTCGCCCGATCGCCCGGTCCGCGTCTGGGGCACTCCGCGAACGATATCGGTCGTATTCGAGGGATAGAGTCGTGTAACCTCCGGTACTCGAATGTAACAGCCTAATAACAATGGCCGCATGTCGGGATTGACGCATGTTACCCCGGACGCCATCCGTTCGGCCTGACCATGATCTGTACACGCCCCCCCACTGGACCAACGGCACGACGTCAAGAGGAGCATGCGCCGAATAATCGCGAGAATACCGGAGTACGCCGCCGGGGAGCCCGCGATCGCTGATGTGCGGGATTACCGCCTGCGTCGGCGACGGTGACGTCGTTGACACCGTGCTTACCGGGCTGAAGAACCTCGAATACCGCGGGTACGACTCCGCTGGAATCGCCACGTTCAACGGTGCCGGCGTTCGCGTCCACAAACGCGAGGGCGGGATCGACGAACTCGTCGAGGAGATCGACGGTGTCGACCTGTGCGGGGAGTTCGGAGTCGGTCACACCCGCTGGAGCACCCACGGCGCGCCGACAGACGAGAACGCGCACCCACACACCGACTGTACCGCCTCCGTCGCGGTCGTCCACAACGGGATCATCGAGAACTACGCCGAGCTCCGCGGCGAGCTCTCGGCGGCCGGGCACCTGTTCACGAGCGAGACCGATACCGAAGTGATCCCGCACCTCATCGAAGAGGAACTGTCCGCGGGGAAGTCACCCGAGGCGGCGTTCCGGGCGGCGGTCGACCGCCTCGAGGGGAGCTACGCTATCGCGGTCCTGATCGACGGGACCGAGGCGATCCTCGCGACACGGCAGGGGTCGCCGCTCGTGCTCGGTGTCGACAACGAGCGCCGCTTCCTTGCCAGTGACGTTCCGTCGTTCGTGGAGTTCACCTCGCGCGTGGTGTACCTCCACGACGGTGACCTCGTTCGGCTCACGCCGGGGGAACACACGATCACCGACGCGGACGGCGATCCGGTCTCCCGGCCGATCGACACCGTCGAGTGGGGGTCGGAGGACGCCGAACGCGGCGGCTTCGACCACTACATGCTCAAGGAGATAAACGAGCAGCCGGACGCGCTGGAGCGGACGATCAACGGTCGGATAACCGAGGACGGTTGCGTCGACCTCGAGGAGTTCCCCGAGGGATCGTTCGACGACGTCTCGGAGGTCCACTTCCTCTCGTGTGGGACCTCACACCACGCCTCGATGTACGCACAACAGCTGCTGCGTGATCGGGGGATTCCGGCGTACGCCTTCACCGCCGGGGAGTACGCGACGACCCCGGCGCCCGTCTCCGAGGACACGCTCGTCGTCGCGGTCACCCAGAGCGGGGAGACGGCGGACACGCTCGCGTCCCTGCGAAGCGCGAACGCGCGCGGGGCGCGGACGCTCGCGGTGACGAACGTCGTGGGATCGACGGCCGCCCGCGAGGCGGACGAGGCCCTGTTCATCCGCGCGGGCCCGGAGATCGGCGTCGCCGCGACGAAGACGTTCTCCTCGCAGGTGGCCGCACTGACGCTCGTCATCGAGCAGCTCACCGCCGACGTTACCGGAGAGCCGAGCGAGGACAGCCGAGCGGTGCTGTCCGCGCTGCAGGAACTGCCGGACGCGGTCGACCGAGTGATCCAACACTCGACGGCGTCGTCGCTGGCGAACAGGTACGCCGACAGCGACCAGTACTTCTTCATCGGTCGGGGCGTCGCGTACCCGGTCGCGTCCGAGGGGGCGCTGAAGCTCAAGGAGATCTCCTACGAGCCCGCCGAGGGGTTCTCCGCGGGCGAGCTCAAACACGGCCCGCTCGCGCTGGTGACCGCGGACACCCCGGTCGTCGCGGTGTTCACGGGAAAACACGACACCAAGACCCTCAACAACGTCGAGGAGGTCCGCTCACGGGGCGCGCCGGTCATCGGCATCGCGCCGGAATCCGCGGACAACGTCGCCGCCGCGGTCGACGAGTTCCTGCCGATCCCGGAGACGCACCCGGACGTCGCGGGAACGCTCGCGAACGTCCAACTGCAGCTCGTTTCGTACTACGTCGCGAACATCCTGAACCGTTCGATCGACAAACCTCGTAACCTGGCAAAGAGCGTGACGGTAGAGTGACGGGAGGAGACCGCGGATGTCCGAACACGGCACGTATCGGCCACCACGAGCGACGACGAGCGCGACTCCAGCCGCCCCCCGCCGGTGGGCGAGTCGAGTGCGTTCCGTCGCGGCTCCCCGGCGCCGTCAGCCCGGACGGGCCGAGGTGGTGAACTGCGGAGATCCCCAAGTAGATGTCGAGCACAAACACAGACGCACTGAGCAGAGACGAGGTCTACGACATCTTGAGCAACGGCAGACGGCGGTTCGTCATCTACTTGCTCCGAGACGAGGGAGAGCCGGTTCCGCTCAGCGAGCTCTCGGACCGCGTCGCCGCCTGGGAGAACGACCTCTCCGTGGACGAGTTGACCGACCAGCAGATCAAGCGGGTGTACGTCTCGTTGTATCAGACCCACATCCCGAAGCTCGAGGACTCGGGGATCGTCGAGTACGACAAGGACTCCGGATTGGTGTCGCTCACGTCGAACGTCTCCTCGCTCGACGCCTATCTCCCGGAGGAGGAGCGGCGGGAGATCCCCTGGCAGACGATCTACCTCGCGCTCGCCGTCGTCGGACTCGCGGTGTACGGGGTCGCGACCATGGCCAGCGGCGCGATCCCCCAAGCGACGCTCAACGTCGTCGGACTGCTCGTGTTCGCGTCGTTCGGCGTCGTCGTTGCTGCACAGTACCTGTACGAACGCTCCCGCGAATAACACCAACCAACCGTGAATACACATGCTACCGTCGTCGATGCGCGTCTGCCGGCCGCGGATGCGCACCCGACGCCCGCCGCGATCACGTCGCGGACCGCCGTCGAAGTATCGCACCGGGTGATCCCTCGTGACAACTGACTGGGACGTCATCGGTTACGTCATCAGCTCGGACCATCGTGTCGTCGTCTTAGGCCGCCTCGCTGAGGGGCCGGCGACGCCGACGCGGATCGCCGAGGACGTGGAGCTGTCCGTGTCCCACGTCTCTCGCGCGTTGGGATCGCTTCGGGAGAAGGACCTCGTCGAACTGCTCGTTCCGGAGGAGCGGCGGAAGGGGCGCGTCTACGGTATCACGTCCGCGGGCGAGGAAGTGTGGGCGGACATCAGCACGAAGGATCTCGCGGAATGACTGTGGGTGCGGAACTCCTCGAAAAGGGGGGAAGAGAGGAGCAGGTGTTGGATGCCAGGGGAATGGGATTGGGGCCGTGCTGTGTCTCCCCCGAACGACGGAACGAACTCCGGCGGCTTTGTTAGTCGGACGTATCGAGGGCGGCGGATCTGTACACGTCGATCTTACCGCACCGTGATCAGACGAACACTACGGTCGCGATGACCACGGTATTGTACGCGGCGATCGCGAGGTTACACCCACAGCCTACCCCGTAGCAGACTGCTCGGCCGGCTTGAACCGGCGACTCGTCGGCGCATCGGGTAGAGCCGATCGCTAGCCTGAACCCACCTTCGATGAGCAGTACCGTCACACTCACCGTGGCGACTCCGACCGTGAGCAATCCGGGGATCAAGCCGTACTGTGCGATCGCTGCGACCGCGATCGGATTCTGCTCGCCGACTGTCGGCGACACTCCGAGACCGATAATCGTCGTCGAGAAGTCGACGGCCTTCGTCGCAACGAGTCCGAACACGCCCCAGACCGCGACGACGCCGACACCGCGGTCGACCTCCCGAGCGGCGGTCGGTTCCTCCAGCTCGGGGGCGATCTGGTCTCCCCGATCGGTTCGACGCATTCGTCCCGGATCTCCGCGTTCGTGACAGTTCGTTATAGAGGACGTTTGCGTTCGCCGGTCGGTCGGTCGACGCCGGTACCGTCTCCGGGATCGTTTGTCGTTAACTAACAAAGCTCGTTCAGGTCGGTGTTCCGCCATGGCATCCGCTGCTCCCGGCGCCGACGCGCTCGGCGTGTGCCCCCGGTGTGGACGGTCGATCTCGCGCGGCAGCCACCTGATCAGCTACCGGAACGGCGGCTGGCCGACTATGTTCGCGACGTGTGCCGAGTGCGACGAGGTCGTTCATCCGGCGTGACCGAGTTCCCGTGAAGCGGACGCTCGCCGGAAACCCCGAGTGACGACCCGCCTCGGCCGGCGGTTCGAACCCGCTATTCGGTGCATAACGATGAGAGCCGCCCCACTGGACCCGACTGCAATGCGCAAGAGATCCCTCGCGCTCGTCGTCATCGCAGCGATCACTGTGACGGTTGCCCGCGTGCTTGAGCGGCGCACTCGACCGGAACTGGCCGACGAGTACGGAAGCTGAACGGCCGGGGGCTGACAACACGTGCCCCCGATTCGACCGGTAGGATACTACTACGACCCGCAGCTCCGATTACGTCGTCGCTTCCGTTCGACGAGGCACACTCACGCCGCGAGAATCGTTCTCGCGGCCATGGAACGGGCGTTCACCCGCGTCTCGGGGCGCCTTCTCCGCGTTTAGAAGCGGGTTACCGTCGTCTATCCTGAATATTACTTTATCGGATATGGTGGTATGACGGGGTGTGCCGAACTGGATCACGGACGAAGAGCAGGAACGGATTCGGAAATTCGCCGCGACACCGCGCTACCAGCGTGGACCGCACTTCCTCGAACCGGAATCCGAAGAGGACGCCGACGAGGGGGAAGAGGAGCGGACGCGGCGGTGACCGGTTGACCAGGAACGACGTACAGGACAGGGGAACGGGGCGCCTACGCGGGGGCGACCAGCGCTGGTCGTCCGTACGCGCGGCTCCGTGACACACTCGTCCCGTACTGACGTATCGACCGACGTGTCGATCACACGTCGAATCGGCCGTATCGACGACGGCGGACGGTTCAGGTCCTCGTTGACGCGACCGCGACCGTCGCGGTTTCGTTCGTTTTTCACAGTACCGTCCGACAGTGGGTGTCCTACCCGTCACTGGGCAGACGGTGACGCTAGCGGCCGGCACCTGTCGTACCGACCGTCGAGAGCTCGGGGGCTGGATCCCGACGATCACCGCTGGATCCGGTGAATGGACGGGTCGAAATGGAACAATACCGCGGTTGTACGGGTGTATAACTAACGGTGCGCTTGGCGGACTCCGTTGTATGTGGCGTGTCACCCAGGTCACGACCCACCGTCGACCGGCACCGGGCCGACGAATCGGCTTCGAGCACGCGCTCCAGCGGGGTGCGCCGTGACCCGATCGACCACGTCCGACTCGACGACCGGCATCGAAACGCCGGTGGTTCACGCGTCGCCTGCGGAGACTGCGCAACTGTTCGACGCCCTCGACAGCGAGGCGTGCCGTACCGTCGTTCAGGCGCTGGAGGACGGCCCGTTGACTGCAAAAGAGTTGCAGGCGGCCGGGGACATCCCGCTCTCGACGGTGTATCGGTGTGTGAACGAACTCGTCGACACCCCGCTCGTCGAGGAGACGACTCGCGTCAGTGAGGGCGGCCACCACGCCAGCGAGTACTCGCGTCCGGTCGAAACGCTGGTCGTCAGCTTCGGGTCGGAGCCGGCGATGCACAACGTCGACACGCCGGTGCTCAAGTTAACGCTGTAACGCGGTCGCCTGCTTCGATCCGTTAGTCGTCGGCGCGCGCGCGTTCGAACCGGTCGGCCGGGAGGCGGAGATCGTCGAGTCCCGGCAAGTGTTTGACGTTGAAGATCACCCGGAGCGTCTCGGAGACCGGACGACCGATGCACGAGAGGCGAAAGCCGCGATCGACCAGATCGTCGGTGAGCACGTTGTCGACGGTGCTGTCGAGTTCGCCCTCGACGACCGCAACGGCGCAGTTCGCGCAGGCGCCGCCGCGGCAGGCGAACGGCCACGCGAATCCGCGTTGTTCGGCTGCTTCGAGCAGCGTCTCCCCGGGTTCTGCGAGGAACAGTCCATAGTCGTCCGGGTCGAGGTCGGCACTCGATGCCGTTTCGAAGAGCTCCGGATCCTCGATGTCCCACCCGTGGTCGGCGACGACATCGTAGTTCAGATACTCGACACGGGTGGTCGTTGGAGCTCGATCGCCCGTCACGTCGCCGCGCTCGTCGCGGGTCCGCCCGGTCGCATCAGCACGTGAGTCGGGACCTTGGCTCGGTGGCGCTGACTCCTCCTGTGGGTCGGCCGCTCCATCGTCTCCCACGTCGGCCGGCGCGATGGCGGTCCCCGAGACTACTGCCTCGTACGCCTTCCGAACGCGCTGAAACTCCTCGGCGGATCCGCCCCGATCCGGGTGAGCCTCCTTCACTCTCCGTCGGTAGGCCCGTTCGATCTCCGTATCGTCGGCGTCGGCGTCGAGCCCCAGTACGTCGTACGGAGAATCCACGAACAGCCGTACGGGTGTGCGGGTTATGGCCCTTTCGTCGGTTGGGACACGGATGTCGCGCGGTCGACACACGACCGCGACGAGGATATGCCAGTTCAGACGATACACGGAGTGGGAGCGGGAGCGGAACGGATGGAACGTCAGAGGGTTCCGCTGCGTGCTCCCGGTTCACAACGGTTCTTGCCGTCAGTTCTCGTCCGGTGTCGATCAGGTGTCCGGTGTCCCCGTCGACGTTCCGTTGGGTGTTCCAGTTCCGCCAGGAGTCCCGGTTTGTGTTCCGTTGGGTGTTCCGGTTTGTGTACCGTTTGGCGTTCCGCTCGGCGTTTCGGTCGGCGTTCCATCCGGCGTTTCGGTCGGCGTTTCCGTCTCGCCGTCTTCATCATCGGGCTCGTCGGGTTCCTCGGCCTCGCCCGCCAGCACGGAGCGAGCGCCCTCGTAGGTGTGCGTGTAGGCGCTTTCCATTCCGCGGCGTCGGTACTCCTCGCTGAGGATCTCGTTCCCCCACGGGCCGTCGAACCCGGTGGCGCGGACCGCCTCGACGAACCCCGCCACGTCGAAGTCGCCGTATCCCGGGACGCGGCGCATGTTCACTGTGTTCTCGACGAACCCGCCGCGGCCGGTGTCGGTGAACCCGTCGTCGATCTCGACGGCGGTGATGTCGTCGGCGGACAGCGCCGCCACCTCGTCGTAGCTGATCGACTCGATGTTGGTAACGTGCCAGGTATCGAGGAACAGCCCGCCGTTTTCCGGGCCGCTCACCCACTCCAGCACCTGCTCGAGCGTCTGGGCGTTCGGGTCGGGCGGGAGGATCTCCATCCCGACCTGCGTGTCGACCGCGGCCGCCTCCTCACAGAACGCCGCGAAGCGCTCGGCGAGCGCGTCGGACTCCACCGGGTAGCCGTTGATGTTCCCGATCTTGATGTGGCGCGCGTCCATCGCGTCGGCGGCGTCGAGGAGGAGCTGTCGCGTCTCCTCCTCGTCCTGCCGTCGCGGGTCGTCCTCCGGAAGGAGCCAGTTCACGAGGAACTCCAGTTCGATCGTGTCGATCCCGGCGTCGCGGATCGTCTGTCCGATCTCCTCGAGCGTTCGGCCCTCCGCGTCGACCATGTGCTGGATGTCCTCGTGGAACAGGCCGATCCCAGTGAACCCGACCTCCGCAAGCATCTCCACACGGTTCTCCAAGTCCCAAGGGCTCCACTGGCGGCCCGTGAACGGCTTCACGTCGCCGGCGTGTGCCCAGTAGGAGGCGAGGATATCGACGTCCGGCTGTTGTTGCTGCTGTCTCACTTCCCGCGTTCGGTCGGCGTCCTCCGCCAGGGCTTCGTCCACTCCCGCGGCGCCCGTGCCGAGCGCGACTGTTCCACCCGTCGCCTTGAGTACGTCTCGTCGTTTCGGTGGCATGGTGTTGTCACTCAGTGACCTCGTTCGCGTCGCATCGCCCGTCACACACGATGGTTGTGTGACAGTTCACACACCGACACGAGCGTCAAAAAGGGTAGTTGGCGGTTTCGTGTCGTTCGGCTTCGCATCCGTCCCGCTCGGGTGCGAGTTGCCGTCCGTTAGTACAGTGAACTCACTGAATAGGCAGTCGGACGGGCCGTGAAGCCATCGTGGTCGGATCTGGCCACACATGACAATTTGAGGGCAATTTGGCACTCTCGTGACAACGTGGGATCAACTTGATATGGTGGTGCGTGGATAGTTGACGCGGAGCATGCCATCAGCAAGCCCGGACCAACTGCGACGGATGTACGAGGACATGGTAACGGCGCGCCTGTACGAGGAGCGCCTCCAGAAGGAGTATATGGAGGGAAAACGACCGGGGTTCGACATCAGCGCCGGCGACATTCCCGGAGAACTCCACCTCGCGGCCGGTCAGGAGGCGGCCGCGGTGGGCGTGTGTCACCACCTCCGCGACGACGACACGGTCACGGCCCCGCACCGGCCGCACCACGTCGCCATCGCGAAGGGGGTCGACCTGAAGCGAATGACCGCGGAGATATTCGGTCGGGAGACGGGGCTGTGTCACGGGAAGGGCGGCCACATGCACCTGTTCGACCCGGACGTGAACTTCGCGTGTAGCGGGATCATCGCGGAGGGATGCCCGCCCGCGGTCGGCGCGGGGATGGCCGCGAAGAAGCGCAACAGCGACGGCGTCGCCGTCGCGTACCTCGGAGAGGGCGCGATCGACCAGGGAGGCTTCCTCGAATCGCTCAACATGGCGAGCGTTCACGACCTGCCGGTGGTGTTCGTCATCGAGGACAACGACTGGGCGATCAGCATGCCGAAGGAGCGCGTCACGCGGCCCGACGACGGCTCGAAGCGGGCCGACGGCTTCGACATGCACGGCGTCCGCGTCGACAGCGACGACGCTCGTGCGATCTACGAGGCCGGCGGCGAGGCGGTGGCCCGCGCCCGCGACGGCAACGGTCCCACCGTGCTGGAGGTACAGGTCCACCGGCGGATGGGCCACTTCATGGGCGACCCGCAGACGTACCGTCCCGAGGAGGACCAACAGCGGGCCGAGGACCGCGACTCCATCGAGCGCCTCGCGGCCGACATGCGGGGGTTCGGCATCGACGACCAGGAACTGGAGGAGATACGCGACCGCGCGGCGAACCGGGTCGACGAGGCGGTCACGTGGGCGAAACAGCAGCCGCTGCCGGAGCCGGAGGCGGCCCACGACCACGTGTTCACCAACCCGCCGTCGGGCGTGACCAGCGAGGAGCCGGAGTTCTCCGACGCCGGCGCGGCCGCAGGGGGTGACGACTGATGAGCACTCCCGAGCAGGAGGCCGTCGGCCGAACGGCCACGATGAGCGACGCGATGGTCGAGGCGGTCGCCCACGAGATGCGCGCCGACGAGGAGGTGTTCTACATGGGCGAGGACGTCGCGGACTACGGCGGCATCTTCGACTCGACCACGGGGCTGCTCGACGAGTTCGGTCGCGACCGCGTGATGGACGTGCCCATCAGCGAGACGGCGTATCTCGGCGCGGCCGTCGGCGCCGCGCAGGCGGGGATGCGACCGATCGCGGAGCTGATGTTCGTCGACTTCTTCGGCGTCGCGATGGACCAGATCTACAACCAGATGGCGAAGAACACCTACATGAGCGGGACCTCGGTCAGCGTCCCGATGGTGCTCACCACCGCGGTCGGCGGCACGTACAACGACGCCGCCCAGCACTCCCAGACGCTGTACGGGACGTTCGCGCACCTCCCCGGCATGAAGGTGGTCGTCCCCTCGACGGCGTACGACGCCAAGGGGCTCATGCACAACGCCATCCGCGACGACGACCCGGTCGTCTACATGTTCCACAAGCGATTGATGGGCATCGGCTGGATGCCCGCGCCCGACGGGCCGAAGACGCCCGTCCCCGAGGAGGACTACACCATCCCGTTCGGCAGGGCGGACGTGAAGCGCGAGGGCGACGACGTGACGGTCGTCACGCTCGGCCTGCACGTCCACCGCGCGCTGGAGGCCGCCGAGACGCTCGCGGACGACGGCATCGACGCCGAGGTGATCGACCTCCGGACGCTGAAGCCCCTCGACCGCGAGACGGTGCTGGAGTCGGTCCGAAAGACCGGTCGGCTCGTCGTCGTCGACGAGGACTACCGGTCGTACGGCGTCACGGGCGAGATCGTCTCCAGCGTCGCCGAGTCGGATCTCGACGCGCTGGAGGCGGTCGAGCGCGTCGCCGTTCCCGACGTGCCGATCCCGTACTCGCGGCCGATGGAGGACGCGGTGATCCCCGGCGCCGAGGACGTGGCCGAGGCTGTTCGCTCGGTCGGCGAATGAGCCGGAGCGATCGCCCAACCGACGGCAGCCCCCGCACAGCCACCGACGGCGGCGCCGAGCGCGTCCCCGTCGACAGCGGGGCGCTGTGGCCCGGCGACACCGACGACGACGTGGGGCTGCTGCTCAACTGGTTCGTCGCGAAGGGGAGCCGGGTGTCGGAGGGCGACCGGATCGCCGAGTTCCAGGTCGAGAAGGTCGACGTCGACGTGCCCGCGCCGGCGACGGGGACGCTCGCGGAGGTCGTCGTCGACGAGGACGGAGAGTTCGACCGCGGCGACGTGCTCGGGTACGTGGAGCCCGAGGGGTGATCTGCACGTGACACCCGACCGCTCGTCCCCGGCGGCCCGACCGCCCGACCGTGTCCCCCGACCAGACGGCGGCGACACCGACCGCCCCGGCGACGGGGCCGACGAACCACGCGCGGAACCCGCGCCCCGGACGGTCGCCGAGGAGCGCAAACCGAGCCCAATGCGGCGGACGATCGCCAGCAGGCTCCACGATAGCTACAGCGAAGCGGTCCACGTCACGGCGACCCGCGTCGTCGACGCCGAGCCGCTGTTCGCCGCGCTCGACGCCGCGGGCGACCGCGACGGCGTCGATCTCTCCCTTTCGGACGCCGTGCTCGTCGCGGTCTCGGAGGCCCTCGATCGCCATCCCTCGTTCAACGCGACGTTCGAGGACGGCACCCACCGCGTGTACGAGGAACACAACATCGGATACGGCGTCGACCTCGAGCAGGGGCTCATCGCCCCCGTGCTCGCCGACGTGGGATCGCTGTCCGTCGCCGAGGTACACCGCCGACGGACGGCGCTCGTCGATCGCGTGCTCGACGGCGACTACGACACCGCCGACCTCCGCGGCGGGACGTTCACCGTCTCGAACCTCGGCCCGCTCGGGGTCGACTCGTTCACGCCGATCATCAACCCCCCGCAGGTCGCGATATTGGGAGTCGACGCCGTGCGCGAGCGTGCGGTCCGCGCGGACGGAACGGCGGAGCACACCGACGGGAGCGACGCCGCCGGCGGAGACGGCGTCGCGTTCCGCCGTCACCTCCCGCTGGATCTGAGCTTCGATCACCGCGTCGTCGACGGCGCCGACGCCGGGCGGTTCCTCCGGACCCTCGCGGAACTCGTCGAGGAACCGGACGACCTGTTCGGGGAGTGACGAGCGGTCAGCGCGAACCGATCACTCCCCGTACAGCGTCCCGACGCGATCGACGCCGCCGATCTCGTCTATCACGGCGGCGACAGCCGACGGCACCGTTGCCCGCCACGCGTTCCCTTCGTAGTCGGCGGGCCGATCGACCCCGTTTTCGGACGCCGGCGTCTCGAAGTCTCTCGCCCCGGCCTCCGCGGCCATCGCCTCGCGGATCGCGGTGCCGCTCACCGCCCGCTCGGCCTCGATGGTGGTCACCCTCCGCCCGTGTTCGCGGAGCCGGTCGGCCTTCACGCCGTGCCACTCCTCCAACACCCGCAGGAGGTGCAGCGCGTCCGCCGGCGCGTAGTGTTCCCACAGTTCCGGGCGGTTGATCGGGAAGGGGAGCACACGGACGGGAACGCCCAGATCTGCGGCCGACAGCGCCGCGGTGATCATTCGGTGGCGCTCGTGGTAGCGGAAGGGGTTGTTCCGCGGGTCGTCGCGGTCGGGATCGGCCTCCTCGGGGGCGACGTGTGTGGGGTCGGCGTTCGTGATCCCGACGATCAGCTCGTCACACTCGCCGGCGGCCCACTCGCAGTACGCGAGGTGGCCCTCGTGAAACGGCTGAAACCGGCCGTGGACGTGGCCGACCACCGTGTCACGGTCGGTCACTCAGGATCACCGGCCGCGGGCCACCGCGCCGCGGCCTCCACGAGCCGCGCGGGTTCGCCGCCGGTCGCGTCGCGTATCGGCGCGTCACCGCGGTCCAGCGGCCCGATCCGGATCGGGTCGGCGCCGGAGCTGTCGTCGAGTCGGTCGACCACCCGTCCGAGCGCGCTGGGGGTCGCGACCGCCGCGAACGGCCCGTTCGTCTCGACGGTCACGTCGGGGATCGTCCACTCGTCGGCGGCCGCCTCGGCGACGGCGTCGTCCACCGGGAGCCGTTCGAGCCGGAGCGACCGTCCCTCGCGAGCGGCGAGCCGCCCGATTCCCGCGATCCCCTCCCCCGACACGTCGGTAACGCGGGCGACGTGACGAGCCGGGTCGAACGACTCGCCCGGCTTCGGACGACACGCCGTGATCGCCTCCGGACGGGTGTCGCGTGCGAGTCGGTCCCGCCCCAACTCGCGGAGTCCGCGGTCGCCGTGGATCGTCCCGAGCGCGAACGCGGCAAGCCCGCCCAGCGGTCGCGTCACGAGCACCGCACAGTCGTCCGGGAGCGGCGGCTCCTCGGGATCGACGCGTCCGCCGGCGGTGACGCTCGCGCCGAGGAGCCAACCCTCCCCGCCGTGCGTGAGCACCGACGCCTCCAACACCGTCGCATCGGCAGGAATCCCCGCACGATACCAGTCGGTCACCTGCGACGCCGGCGGGTCGACGCCCGAGGGCGCGGCGACCACGGGACGGACGACGCGCTCCGTGGTCGCGCCCCCGGCGTACACGTCGTTGCAGGCGTTCAGCATGGCGACGCGGGCCTGTTCGGGAGGCTGGAGGCCCGGAAACGCGTGGACGGCGTCGACGTTCGCCGCGCTGAAGCCGCCCGTCGACGGGCCCGCCGTCGGTTCAGGCGAGTCGCCGGCGTCGGTCTGTCGGAGGTGTTCCAACCAGAGGACGCCCCCGTCGAGCCCGGGGACCTGCACGGCGTGGCCCTTCCCGATCGTCACCGCCGGGCCGTCGAGGCCGGCGTACGCGCCCGCGATCGCGTCGCCGAACCGCTCGGGGTCCGCGAGGTCGTCGCCGACGAACGCGCACGCGAGCGTCACGACGGAGTCGCCGGCGGCGTCGCCGTCGAACGGGACCGCCGGCTGCCTCTCGCCGAGCGCGACGACGTCGACCGCCCGGTCGAGCGCGTCGGGGTCGGTCGCCCCCTCGATGACCGCCGCGTCGGCGGCGGGACCCAGTCGGACGCTCGTCCCGTCGAGCGCGTCGCGGACGCGCTCGCGAGCCGGGAACACCACCCTGTCGAGGGAGGTCTTCCCGGCGCAGCCGCACCGCCGCGCGTCGGCGCCGGCGCCGGGTGCGACGGCGGGCCTCCCTGTCGGCCGATCGCGGTCGCTGCCGCCGTCGGCGACGACGCGACCGCGGGTCACTCCTCGCGCGGCCACAGGGGCCTCACCTCCCTCGTCGGGTAGTCCCGGACCGCGGGGGTCCGGCGAAGGCCGTCGAGCAGCACCCGGTCGGCCGCCGCGCGCGCGGTCTTCAGCAGCTCCCGGCCCCGAACGTCTCCGAACCCGCCGCCCGCGGCCGGCCGCTCGCCGACCTCGTTCACGTCGTCCGTGCGGACGGGCTCCGCGACCATCGTTACCGGGACGGGCTCGCCCGAGTGGACCACGTCCTCCGTGCTCGGGGTCGTGTGATCTGCGGTGACCAGTGTGACCAGCTCCGGGTCCTCCAACGCACGTTCGACCACCGGCGCGAGCGACGCGTCGATCGCCGCCAGTTCGTCGCGCTTCTCCGCGGGACCGGCCGCGTGTGACACCTCGTCGGGCTCGGGGTAGTGGACGTGAACGAACTCGTGGTCCGCGAGCGTATCGAGCGCACGATCCGCCCGGGCGTCGTACCCGTCCGGCGGGTCGACGTGGGTCATCCCGAGGGTGCGTGCGAGCCCGGTCAACACCGGCTTGGGCGTCACGCTCGCCGCGTCCAGCCCGTGTCGCTCGCTGAACGACTCCACCCGCGTCGGCGTCGCGGCCCACTTCGAGAGCACCACGTCGGCCGGCCCCGGATCGTCCGCCAGCGCCGACCGGGTCGACCGCGTGTACGTCCGGAGCGCGTCCGCGGTTCGACGGGCGGCCGCCCGGTCGGTCGCGTCGCGGGTCGGTTCGCTGGCGACGACCGGCAGCCCGGACTCGAACGGATCGACGTCCGTGACCCCCGCCGACACCGCTGTGTCCGCAGTGATCGTCACCGTTCCCCGGTTCTTCCACGTGTATTCGAACTCGACCGAACAGCCGTCGACGACCGGGACCTCGACCTCGGCGACGCCGGAGCGGCCGGCGAGCGCGGGGAAGTCGGCGTCGTCGCTCGCGAGGTGTCGGTTCGCGACGCGTGTCCCGGTCTCGGCGTCGAGCGACGCGAACGACGCCGAGCAGACGACGCTCCCGGCCGGCGGCTCGTACCCGAACCCTCGCGCCTCGAGCACCCCCCGCCCCGGGACCTCCTCGGGGTCGTAGCCGAACAGGCGAGTGTGTGCGAGATCGCTCGACAGCGGGACTCCCGGGTCGGCGACGTGCATCGTTCCGTTGACTCCCGCCGTGGCGAGCCGGTCCAGGTTCGGGGTTTCGGCCGCCTCCATGGGCGTTCTGCCGTCCAGCTCCGGCGCCGGTCGGTCGGCCGCGCCGTCGAGCAGCAGCAGGAGGATGGAGCGGTCCCTCCCGCGCATCAGTCCAGTCCGAGCGTCTTCGCGATCGTGCGTTTCTGCACCTCGGTCGTCCCCGCGGGGATGCGGAGGTTTCGAGCGACCCGGAACACGCGCTCGACGCCGCCGGCGCGCATCAGCCCGTAGCCGCCCAGCACCTGGATCGCGCGGTCTGCCCAGTCGAACAGCCGGTCCTCGGGGTAGTACTTCAGCATCGAGAGCTTCCGGCGCGCGGTCGCCGGCTGCTGGAGGTCGTGGAGGTTCGCCTCGGCGTCGTACGCGCCAAGCAGCGACGTTCCGAACTCGCGGACGGCGTGTATCTCGGTCGCCGTCTCGACGATGGGCCACTGCACCGCCTGGTTGCTGCCGATCGGCTCGCCGAACGACTCGCGTTCCTTCGCGTAGGTGAGCATCCGGTCGAGGAGGTATCGCCCCATCCCGGCGCACATCCCGGCGCGGCCGGCTCGACGCCAGTTCACCCACGACAGCGCCAGCGGGAGGCCGTCGCCCACCTCGCCGACCAACTGGTCGCCGTCGATCCGGCAGTCGCGGAGGTGCACGTCGGAGGTGATGCCGTCCATCATGATGTTCAGGTTCGGCTCGCCGACCTCGAACCCCGGATTGTCGGTGTCGACGAGGAACATCCCCATCGTCTCGTGGGCCGGCCCGTCGGCGCCCTCCACCTTCGCGAGGATCTGCGCCGTGTCCGCGAACGGACCGTTCGTGATGTAGCGCTTGTCGCCGTCGAGGACCCAGCCGTCGCCGTCGCGCTCGGCGGTCGTCGAGATGGCCGTCACGTCCGACCCGGCGCCCGGCTCGGTGATGCCGATGCAGGCCGTCTTCCGCCCCTCGACGAGCGGTCGAAGCCACTCCTCGCGCTGGTCCTCGTCGAGGTGCAGCAGCGCGGGCGAGGGTCCCTCGGTCCACGCCATCATCGCGCGGGCGACGCTCGATCCGTGGCCGGTTCCGTAGCGGAACACCGCCTCCTGCACGTAGAAGTGCTCGCGGTTCGAGAGGCCGCCGCCGCCGACCTCCTCGGGGAGGTGGAGCGCGTACAGTCCCTCGTCGGCGCTTCGCTTCCGGACCTCCTCTTGCATCGCCCGCGTCTCCGGCTTCATGAGGCCGTCCTCGTCGAGGTAGTCCAGCGGCCCGCCGACGTGCTCGGCGTGCTCCTCCTCGTACGGCAGCACCTCCTCCTCGATGAACTCGATCACCCGATCGACGACCGGCCGCACGTCGTCGGGGACTGTGAACTCTCCCGCCAGCGCCTCGTCCTCCGGAAACGTCGTCATACGCTAGCGATTCGCATTCCAGTGGATAAGTATTGGCTCGTCCGTGGCCGATTACCGGATCACCGGACCGACGCTCGGTCGGGGCAGGTACGAGTTCGCGCTTGGTCTCCATGCGCGGCCGCAATTCGACCCGGGGTGGAAACCAGGCTCCGCTAAACCCGTTGAAGGCGACCGATCCTATGCCGTCTGTTTTGCGAGCGACGGATGAACGCCGTCTCACGCTGAACGCCGATCCGTTCCGGGACCGTCAGGAATTGCGTGCCGAATATCGCGGGCGTCTGCAGCAGAGCACTAATTTTCGGTTCACTGACAGTCGCCTGGACTCCCGATAGGAAGTCGGTGCATATTCCGCACGCGATGCCACTGTTAGCAGGGGGTGGGAATCGGTTTGCAGTTACGAGAGAGACTAACGCTATGAGTACATCGGAGGCAGGGTGGGTTGAGCGGGTGGTCGGTCATCTCGTTGCCTACGTTGGTCGAAGCGAACGCCACCGGGTAGGGTTCGTCGTTGGTGTCTCACTGCTGTTTTCATCCTCACAGTCGTGAACTCGCCCTTTGGGGGGGGTTATACCGCTCATGTTCAACGTCGTGCTGTTGGTTATGCTCTACACACGACCGTCTCCACAAGCGACGGTGACGGCCGGTGCCATTGGCCCCGGGGTCATCTACCTCGCGCTCTATCTCTATCGAGTCATTGGTCCGTTTGAAGGGCCTGTAGGAGGGTACGAACCGTTCACGTCAATTCTCCTTCGAAACGCTCAGTTGCTCGTCATCGGGATCCTGTTACTATTGCTCGGAGTCTGGCTCCGCAGAATCACGTCGTGACGAGCAGTTCATCCCCGATATGCGGCAGCCGGCTTCCGACGATTCCCGAGTGAATCGGCGTTCGGTGTGACACAGCCTTCATCTGTGTGAACCGATCGAAGCCATCGTCACGAGGACACGACGGGGGTGGGAGCTGTGGGCTGTCTGATCAAATAGCCAAATTCATAATTCACGGAGCCCGAACGCTTGGCAGCCCGATTCGCTTTAGCAATGCTCCGAAAATACATCCGACGACACCAGATGCCAGCGTTTCTTCTCGTGGCGTTCGGGTGGACGTGGATGTGGGACGCAATATACTACACGTTCGGCTGGTGGGAGACGCTCCCGACGACTTTCCCGCGGCAGTGGGGTGTCCCGCTGGGCGCGATCGTCGTTATCTGGGCGAGCGACGTTCCGCTGGGAGCATGGATCACAGGGACGTTTGAGTGGCGAGTCCACCCGGGACTGTATCTCGTTGCCATAGCCGTTCCCCTCGTCGTGACCAACGTTCAGCCAGTGATCCGGGCACTCGGTGGTGGTTCAGTCACCTACTCGCCACCGGCGACGCTCCCGCTCATCACGTTGTTCGTTCTCGCTAACATGGTCGTTCTCGGCGGGACAGAGGAACTCGGCTGGCGCGGATTCCTTCAGTCCAGCCTCCAAGAACACACGTCAGTCCTCACCGCTGGGCTTGGAGTCGGCGTCCTCTGGTGGGCATGGCACCTTCCGTTGTTTCTCGGACACCAGAACTTCGTTCTTGAGCCGGTCCCCTTCCTTCGATATACCGTATTCGTGATCGGCGCGTCGGCGGTGTTCGGGGCGTTCGTCAACGTGACGGCTGGCAGAGTGCTCCCCCTGATGTTGATGCATGCCTCGACAAATTTGGGGGCACTCTTCGAGAGTTCGGGAGGCGTGCTGGAGAACTCCCCACTGGTCTCTCTCGTCGTCGGTTCCGGACTGTGGTGGCTTATCGCTATCGGACTCGTGGCTCGATACGGCCGTTCGATGGTGCCGAAGTCGAAACTCGAGGCGCTCTCGTAGGTCGGTTGGAGTCGGCCCCGATTTCGTGGGCTCGCCGGTGGAGTCGACCGCGAACGGGGCGACGCCCCTCCGGCCCGTTTCAGTCGTGTACCCCTGAACCGGATGCCCCGCGTTTGCTGAACTCGACCGCTTGTCTCCTGTACGGACAACCGAGCCGCTTGTCGAACTAGTGGAACGCCCGATGGCTCACAGACCCAGCCCGGTACTGTATTCCAACGTTCCGAACCCGGTACCCATCGACTCGGCGTCGATCGACGTGCCGCCGATGCGTCCGGCGAGTCCGGCCATCCGGAACATGTACTCGTTGTAACTCCAGTGGGACGTGAACCGGCCCCCGAGTCTCGGTCGGTCGAGCCAGTTTCGGGCGTGGCCATAGGTCCGGGCAACGAACCGCACGTGGTCGCCGTCCTCGTTCTCGACGCGAACCTCGAAATCAGGCTGCTCGCCAGTGCCCAGTAGTGGCTCGACACTGAGCGTATCGAACTCGACGTGCCCGTCCTTCGAGCCCCAGTTCCAGAATCCGGACTGTCGAAGGGGTATCGTCAACCGTTCGAGTCTGTTCGAGGAGAAGAACTCGTACCCCCGCCGGAACAGTTGCGGCCCGATGAACGGAATCAACACCGAAAACGAGGTCCCGTCCGGGAAGATCGCCCAGATCCACTTCCAGGGCATCAGCGGTACGTCGAAACACACGCGCTGGAAGTAACACGATCCGGACAGCGTTTCGGGCCCGTCGGGCAGGTCGAACTCCCCTTCGAACTCCATCTGGCGCCACGCGACGACCTCGGCGCCACCCAGCGGTGTGTCGATATTCAGAGAGCGGTGTGGCGAGGTCATCTTCGAGTCGAGGGCGCCCCACGCCTCGAACTCCGCCTCGGCGTCGTCGCCGATGACGTGGGCTCGCAGTCCGAGGGGGCGGTCCGAGAGCGCCGCGATCTCGCTCCCGCGTCTGCTCCCGTCCTCGCGGTCCGTCCAGGCTTCGAGACGCTGGTCATCGCGAGAGAGTACCGCTTCGGCCGATTGCCTGACGACGTGGTCGTGGACCACGTCGTCGTCGCCGCTCCAGCCGACCGTTGTCGCGTTGAACCTGTCCACGCCGTCGACGACGGAACGGTCGGAGTCCATCCCCTGGGGCGGGAGGTCGTTTACACGGCACTCGTCACCGACGCAGGCGGCTATCGAGAACATGAGCTGTCTCGGACCGTAGCCCTCCTCGCCGTCCGGGAACAGGAGAAAGAACCACCAGGACGAGGAGGTCGCGTTCTGACGCTCGGGGTTTTGCCACCATATCTTCTCGAAAACGCGCCGGTGCTCGGCGAGGGTCCTGTCTTCGAACGGGTCGGTCACTGGTTTACCCTCCGCGAGGCTGCTCAAATAAGCCGTGCATCGGTCGCGGGGCCTTCGTCGATTACCAACCACAACGGCACGTGTTCGGTCGTTGTGCAGCGAATTGTTCCCGTACCTGTGTCGGTGAAGTGGATACGCACGATCGACTCACCAGCTGTTTCACCGCGATTCGTGCCCGGCCGATACCTCTCGACGGAACTCGGCGAGTCAGCTATCGGCCCACTCCAGCACGGTCGCCGCCCAGGTGTATCCGGTACCGGCCGCGAGGAACAGCACCACGTCGCCGTCGGCGACGCGGTCGCGGTCGAGCCCCTCGCGAAGCGCGAGCGCTTGGTCCGCGCTCTGGACGTGGCCGTAGTCGTCGAGGTAGTAGCTCTCGTCCTCGTCGACGCCGAGTTCTCCACACAGGTACTCGTGGAACGACCGCTTCATGTGCGTGAGCGCCAGGTAGTCGATGTCGTCGCGGTCGTAGCCCGAGTCGGCCAGCGCGTCGTCGGCGACCGCGAGGAACGACGGCGCGGACACCTCCGCGAGTCGTTCTTTCATGCCCTCCGGGTCCGGTACCGTCAGCGTGTGCTCGCCCCCATCGACCGTCTCGTGGCTCGGCGGCCGCACGGACCCGCCCGCGGGCATCACTACGTCCCGCGAAAAGCTGCCGTCGGTCGTCGCCGCCGACTCGCGGACGACCGCGCGGGTTCGAGCGTCTGCCGGGTCGGCCTCCAGCACCGTCGCGGCCGCCCCGGAGCCGAAGTTGAACATGAAGCTCGCGTCCTCGTCGGCGTAGTCGACCAGACCCTCCTCGCGGCTCGCGGTGACCAGCAGCGCGCGGTCGACGTCACCGACGCGGAGCTGGGCGGCCGTGTGCCGGATCGCGATGGGCGCGCCCGCACACAACGCGTACGACTCGTGGGCGTAGGCGTCGTCGGCGCCGAGGCGCTCGGCCACGTCGGCGGCGGCCGACCAGACGACGTGGTCCTTGTACTCGCTGCCGTGGAACAGCACGAGGTCGAGGTCGTCGGCGTCGACGCCGGCGTCCGAAAGCGCATTCCGCCCGGCGGCGACGCACATGTCCGAGACGTGGTCGTCATCGGGCGGACAGACGCGCTTCTCGCGCATGCCCATCTTCTCGACGACGACTTCCTCGGGGATCCCGCTGGACTCGGCGATCTCCTCGCCGGTGAGCACCTCCTCGGGGACGTACGTTCCGAGGCCGGTGAGGCCGACGGTCCGACCTTCAGCCATCGAACCACCGCCGTACTCGCCGCGGGACGGCCTTCGCCAGCGTCCCGCCCATGCGGTCGCGGGCCGTACCGAGCAGGCCGTTCGGGACGTACAGCACGAACAGCACGAACAGCACGCCGACGTACAGCGCGGCGTGCCCGTTCAGGAACGTGTCGATGGCCTCGGCGACGGTGAGTCCGTTGTACAGTTCCGTCGCCAGCGTCGCGTCGCCGACGTTCGCGCGGAGGTACGGCAGCAGACCGCCGCCGCCGCCCTCCTTCGAGAGGAACTCCCGAACGGTCGCATCGAACAGCTCGCCGTATAGCGGCCCGGCGAGCGTGCCGAAGCCGCCGATGATCGACACCAACAGCGCGTCGCCGGCGACGAGGAAGTAGAAGCCGTTCTCGGGCGTCACCGAGCGGCGGAACCCGACGAACAGCGCGCCGGCGATCCCCGCGAAGAAGCCCGAGGCGACGAACGCGCCGAGCTTGTACGCGTAGGTGTTGTAGCCGATCGCTCGTGCGCGCTCCTCGTTCTCGCGGATCGCGATCAGCGTCCGCCCGAACGGCGAGTGGACGAGCCGCTGCATCGCGAGATAACAGACGAGCACGACCGCGCCGATCGCGTAGAACGACACCTCGGTCGGCGTGAGGTCGATGAAGCCGAGCAGTCCCTCGATCGAGTCGCCGGTCAGCTGCCCGATGGCGACAGTGAGCCCGTCGACGCCGGGGACGCCGATCCGGAACCCCTCGAGGGTCCCCGTCACGGCCACGCCGTCGCGGGGCGCCGAGGAGACGAAGTCCCAGTCGCGGACGAACACGTACAACACCTGCGAGAAGCCGAGCGTGATCATCGCGAAGTAGACGCCCGACAGCCGGAACGACACGCTCCCGATGGCCAGCGCCAGCACCGCGGCGGCGACGCCCGCGAGCACGAGCAGCAGCATGAACGGCGTCTCCGGACCGAGCAACGGCAGCGTTCCGTTCGCCGCGAGCGCGACGAGGTAGGCGCCGGTGCCGTAGAACGCGGCGTGCCCGAACGAGAGATAGCCCGTGTATCCGCTGATGAAGTCGAACGACATCGCGAACAGCCCGAAGAACAGCACGACGACGAGCGTCTCGATTCGCGGCAACAGCGCGACGACCTCCGTCGACAGGCCGGAGTTCACGAGCAGCGTGTAGGCGCCGGGGTACAGCGCGAACGCGAGTATCACGACAAGGTGGATCAGGTGGTCCTCGGCGTACTGCCGGTACCACGCGGTCTCGGTGTCGCCGGCGTATCGCTCGACGGCGCTCGCGGTGTCGCCCGCGGCGCCGACGGACTCCCCGCCGTCGCCGACAGCCTCCTCGGACGCGTCGGGACGTTGCCCGGAGTCGCCAACGCCCGCTCCGGAGTCGGCGCCGTCGACGGCGCCGTCGTCGGGAGCGCTAATGGCCCCCCACCTCCGAGACGCCGTACAGGCCCTGCGGCTTCACGATCAGCGTGATCACGAGGACGAGGAACACCACCATCTCCGGCAGCCCGGTGAAGTCGACGAAGTTCTGGAACCACCACGTCATCGACGAGTCGACGAGGCCGACGATCAGTGCCGCCACGACGGTGCCGCGGAACGTCCCGAGTCCGCCGACGATCACGACGACGAACGCCGGCAGCAGCGTCTCGGCCGCCAGCGGCACCGACGCGCCCCACGCGGGATCCCACGCCAGCAGCACGCCGGCGGCGCCGGCGATACCGGTACCGAGCGCGAACACGACGGTGAACACGCGGTTCACATCGACGCCCAGCGCCGACAGCATCTCGCTGTCTTCGCTGCCGGCGCGCACGAACAGGCCGTATCGCGTTCGGGTGAGAAACAGGTGGACGCCGACGACGGTCGCGACCCCGAACAGGATCTGGAACAGTTCCAGCCCGCTCACGGAGACGCCGGCGGCGCCGATCGAGTCCGCGAGGAAGGTGGGTTTCGTCCCGAGCACGTCCTGCCACACGGTCGTCGGCTGCAACCCGTAGAACAGCACGACGATGCGCGCCAGCTCGTCGAGCACCAGCGTCACGCCGAAGGTGAGCAGGATCTGATACAGCGGCGGTCGGTCGTAGATCGGTCTGACGAGGCCGACCTCTATTCCACCACCCAGCGCGGCCAGCGCGCCGAAGGCGACGACCACGGCGACGCCGAACGCCAACAGGCGCCCGACCCCGCCGGTCGACTGCGCGACCGCGGCCACGAGCACCAGCCCGCCGAGATACGCGCCGAGCATCGTCAGCGACCCGTGGGCGAAGTTGAGCACGCCCATCAGGCCGAACACGAGCGTCAGCCCGGCGGCGATCATGACGTAGAGGCTCGCCTCGGCGATCCCGCGGAGGATCACCTCCCCGAGCGTCGACGGCGAGAGGAACTCGATCAACGCGTCCGCGAACTGCAGCGGGAGCGCCGGTCCGGCGGCAGCGAGCGACGCCATCGACGCCGGCGCCGCGAGGGCGATACTCGCGCTCATGCCGACAGATACCTCCGGAGTCGCTCGCCGTCGGCGCTGACGGCGTCGGTGTCGCCCTCGTCGACGACGGTCCCGTGATCGAGCACGTAGAACCGGTCGGCGACGTCGAGCGCGAGCGGGAGGTTCTGTTCGACCAGCAGCATCGTCGTGTCGCTCGCCGCCTCGGTCAGCGCCTCCGCGACCGCCTCGACGATGAGCGGCGCCAGCCCCTCGCTGGGCTCGTCGACGAGCAGCAGGTCGTTGTCGCCGACGAGTCCGCGGGCGATGGCGAGCATCTGCTGTTGGCCGCCCGAGAGGTCGCCCGCCTTCGCGCCGCGTCGATCCCGGAGGTCGGGGAACGTCTCGAACGCGAGCTCCAGCGCCGCGTCGGCGTCGTCGGCGTCGGGGACGGCCACGCGGACGTTTTCCTCGACGGTGAGCTGCCCGAACATCCGCCTGTCCTCCGGGATCCACCCGAGGCCGCGGGAGGCGACCTCGTGCGTCTCGCGGCCGACCAACTCCTCGCCGCGGTACCGGATCGACCCCTCGCGGGGAGGGGTCAGCTGCAGCACCGAGCGCAGCGTCGTCGTCTTGCCGACGCCGTTTCGACCCATCAGCGCGACGACTTCCCCCTCGTACACGTCGAGGTCGACGCCCTCGAGCACGTGGCTGTCGCCGTAGTACGTCTCGACGCCCGACAGCGAGAGGAGCGGGTCGCCGCGCTCCTCCGCCGACGACTCGTCGGCGACGCGGTCGTCCCCGCCCGCGTTCGGATCGGCGCTCGCGTCCGCGTTCGGATCCGGACTCGCGTCCGCGCTCACGCCGGCTCACCTCCCTCGTTCTGGTCCGCCGACGAATCGGACGACGCGCCGTCGTTCGCACTTCCGGGCTCGTAGCCGCCGAGGTACGCCCGCTGGACCGCGGGGTCGTCCCTGACGGCCGCGGGCTCGTCGTCCGCGATCACCGCGCCCTGGTTGAGCACGACGACGCGATCGGACACCTCCATGACGATGTCCATGTTGTGCTCGACGAGCAACACGGCGTGGTCGGTGGCGACGTCCTCGATCAGGTCCACGACGCGGTCGACGCTCTCGGAGGAGACGCCGGCGTTGGGCTCGTCGAGCAGGAGGACGTCCGGATCGCCCGCGAGCGCGACGCCGACCTCGAGCTGACGCTTTGCCCCGTGTGACAGGGCGCTCGCGGGCTCGTCGGCGCGATCGGCGAGGTCGACGCGCTCGAGGATAGCGTACGCCTCCTCGAGGTACTGGTCGAGCTGCCCGGCGTTTCGCCAGAAGTTCGCCCCGTCGCCCCCGGCGGCCTGCGCGGCGACGCGGACGTTCTCCAGCACGGTCGAGTTCGGAAACACGTTCGTCACCTGGTACGACCGGTGGACGCCCAGCGAGGCGATCTCGTGAGGCGCCGCGCCGGTGATATCGCGCCAGCCGTCCCCGTCGTCTCCGCCGGTTCCCTCCCTCGGTTCCCCTCCCTCGCTCCCGGCGTCGACGCCGCCGTCTTCGTTTCCGTCCTCGCCCCCGGTTCGGAACTCGACGGTTCCCTCGGTGGGATCGAGCACGCCCGTGAGGAGGTTGAAGAACGTCGTCTTCCCGGCGCCGTTGGGGCCGATCAGCGAGCACAGCTCGTCGTCGAGCGCGAAGTCCACGTCGTCGACGGCGGTGAGCCCGCCGAACCGCTTCGTGAGACCGCTCGTGCGGAGCATCTACAGCGAGCAGCCCATGTCGTCGCTGTCGGCCGGGATCGTGGTCCCGTCGGCCGAGATGCGCGCGACCGGCTCGCTCGGCTGGACCGCCGCGCCCCAGGAGTCGCTCCACTCGTCGGCCGTGGGGGCGACGTTCGCGACGGTCATCTCTGAGCGGGCTTGGTTGTTGTACTCCTGGAAGGTGTACGCGTCCGTCCCCTTCGGGGTGTCCGCGACGGTCATCCCGCGCAACGCCTCGGCGATGTCGGCGCCCTCGGTGGAGCCGCCCTCCTCGACGCCCTGCACGATCGCCGAGGCGGCCGTGAACGTCCCGGAGGTGAACAGGTCGGGCACGCGTCCGTACGCGTTCACGTAGCCGTCGACGAACGCCGAGTTGATCTCGTTGTCGTACTGGTTCCAGTGATACCGGGTGGTGAACGGGCCGATCCCGGCACCGTCGAGTTTCTCTTGGGTCAGCTCGCCCAGCTGGTTCTGGAGGAGGCCGCCGACGACGTTGTTCGTGATCGAAGTCGCGAAGCCGCCGAACACCGTGAAGTCGTAATCGCCCTGAAGGTACGTCGTGAACAGCGACGGAAGCGTCGCGACGGTGAACCCGCCCACGATCCCCTCGGCGCCCGCCTCGACGGCGTTGTCGAGCAGGCCCTCCCACTCGCTGTACCCCTGCGGGACGAACCGCTTGCCGACGATCTCGACGCCCTCGTTCGTGAGCACCTGCTCGTAGTTGTTGACGACTGCCCGACCGAACGAGTAGTCGGCGCCGAAGAGGAACACCCGCGAGACGTCCGACTCTTGGGCGACGTACTTCCCGCCCGAACGCGCGTCCATCGCCGTGTTCTCGGAGGCACGGAACACCATGTCACTGCACGACTCCGAGTCCGCGGTGAGCGACGCCGACGCCGCGGGGCCGGCCATGTACGGGACGCCGGCCTGCTGGGCGACGGTCGTGCTCACCCTGGTGGCGGCCCCCGAGGAGGCGCACCCGAACAGCATGTCCACCTCCTCGTCGGTCACGAGGTTCGTTGCGAGTGTCTGAGCGGTGTCCGCGGAGAACTGGCTGTCGCGGATGTACAGTTCGTAGTCCACGTCGCCGACCGTGACCGTCTGACTCCCCGTCTCCGCCGTCAACGGCGGCTCTCCCCCGGCTTTGTACCCGAGCCCCGAGGAGAAGCCCCACAGCGCCTGCTGTCCGTAGTACTGGAGGTCCCCGGAGATGGGCTGGAGCACGCCGATCTTCACCGTTCCTGACGCCCCGCCCGTGCTGCCGGTCGTTGTTCCGTCCATGTCGCTGCTCGTCTCCGTGTCCGCCGCCGTGGTATCCCCGTCGGTTTCGGTTCCGCCGCCGTTCCCGCCCGAACAGCCGGCTAGCCCGGTGATGCCTGCCGCACCCAGCGCGGCCAGCGTTCGCCGTCGTGTGATACGCTCACTCATACAGAGCGATACTGTGCGGTATCCGGCAAGAACTGCGTGGTTAACATGTGAACGAGGCGGCGTTCGTCGGGAGCGATCCCCGTCGGATCGGTCCCGAACGAGATCCAGGTCTCTCCCGGGTGTGCCGCCGGCTCCACCGCGGACGACCGCTCCCTACTCCTCCAATTCGCTCATCGCGTCGACGACGCGCTGGAGCATCTTCCGTTGTCCGCGTCGGAGGTTCTTCGAGACGGCCGGCTTGGACACGTCGAACTCCTCGGCGAGCGTGCCGAGCGTGGCCGAGCGGGGACTCTCGAAGTACCCCTCGGTGGCGGCCGTCTCCAACGTCTCCCGTTCGACGTCCGAGAGGTCCTTACAGCCCTCGATGAGCGTCATCGCGGCGCCCGCGTTCTGAATGAACCCCTGCAGCTCGGGGAGCTCTGGTTCGTCCCGCTCCAGGATCTCGTACTCGTTGTCACGGTCGAGCCGGGAGAGCGTGCCGTCCGCCTCGCCGCGGTCGTCGAAGCCGACGTGCCACAGCTCCGAGCCGTCGGCGATGTAGAACGGCCCCGTGATGTAGCCGCCGCCGTCGCGGACAGTGGACATCGCGGCCGTCTCGTCGATGACGGTCCGAACGTGGCCGACGCCGCCCGTCTTCGAGAGGAGTTTGTAGTCGCGAAGCCCGTCGTGTTCGCGCAGTTCCGTCAGCCCCTGTCCGAGCGACTCGCGGTCGTCGCCCTCGACCACCATCCGCGTCTCCAGCGTGTCCGTCGCCGTGTCGAACTCCCAGTGCACCGCTGAGAACGCGAGGTCGTGCTCCTCGGTGGCGTGGATGAACGGGCAGTCGTACTGCTCCATATCCAGGGTGACGTCGATCATGGTGCTCCCTCCGATCAGCGGAACATTCGTGGATACCTACATAATTGTTTATGCTGGTGGCGGTCACTGCTCCCCGCCGAACCGGTCTCGGACGGCCTCGCGGTCGATCTTCGACGGCCCTGAGTACGGGAACTCCTCGACGAACGCGAGATGCTTCGGATGTTTGAACCGGGCGAGTTCGCCGTCGAGGAACGCCGTCAGGTCCTCCGGCGTCAGCGACTCGTCCCCCTGAACGACCGCCTTTCCGACGGTCCCCCACGTGTCGTCGGGGACGCCGATCACGACCGCTTCCCTGATCGCCGGGTGGTCGGTGAGCGCGTCCTCGATCTCGGCGGGAAAGACGTTCTCGCCGCCGCTGACGTACATGTTCTTCTTGCGGCCCTCGATGTGATAGTAGCCGTCGTCGTCGACGCGCGCCAGGTCGCCCGTCGAGACCCACCCGCCGCCGAAGGTGTCCTCGGTCTCTTCTGGGGCGTTCCAGTAGCGGTCGGCCGCCGCGGGACTCGACAGCTCGAGCTCGCCGACCTCGCCCCGCGAAAGCGGGTCGCCGTCGGCGTCGACGACCCGCGCGGAGACGTGCGGCGCGGGCACGCCGACGGCGTCGGCCTTCTCGCGGGGCCAATCGTCCGGCATCGCGAAGTTGTTCGGGCCGCACTCGGTGAGGCCGTACCCCTGCGAGAGGTCGACCCCGCGGTCCCACCACGACTCCAGTACCGACCGACGGCATGGGCCGCCGCCGGACTTTGCGAACCGCAGCGACGAGAGGTCGGTGTCGTCCCACCGCTCGTGCTCGGCCATCATCCGCAGCACCGCCGGTACCGCGACGAGCACCGTCGCCCCTCGCTCGTCGACGATGTCGAGCACCCCTCCCGGGTCGAACTCCCGCGCGATGACGACCGTGCCGCCGACGTGGAACAGCGGGACCGTGAGGACGTTCCACCCGCCGGTGTGGAACAGCGGGAACGGCATCGGCGTCACGTCGTCGCCGCGGAGGTTCCACGCCGCGATGGTCGTCATCGAGTTCCAGTACACCGCACGGTGCGGGATCACCGTCTGCTTGGGCGTCCCGGTCGACCCGCCCGTGTGGAGGAACAGGTGTGGATCCGACAGCGACACCTCGGGCCGCTCCAGCCCGCCGTCGACCGCGTTCGGGCCGGCTTCGGCCTCGGCTGCCGGTCCGGCAGCCTCGAAGGGCTCGCCGTCGAGGTCGTCGGCCGCGGTCGCGACGCCGTCGGCGTCGTCGCCGACGACGAGCACCCTCGGGCCCTCGCCACTCGTGTCGGCATCCCCGAGCGCCTCACCCGCGAGGTCGGCGGACGCCGCCTCGACGACGACCGCCGCGGGGTCGGTGTCGCCGAGGAGTTCCGCCAGTTCCGGTGGCGCCAGCCGGTGCGACAGCGGCGCGAGCACGGCGCCGACCTTCCCGGTCGCGAAGAACAGGTCGATCAGCGCCGGCCGGTTCCGCGAGAGCGTCACCACCCGATCGCCCTTCTCGACGCCCATCGACTGGAGGAGCCGAGCAGTTCGGATCGCGCGGTCGTCCAACTCGGCGTACGTGTACTCCCGGCCGGTCGTCCCGTCGACGAGGCCCACCCGGTCGGGCGAGAGCAGCGCGCGCCGGCCGGCCCAGTCGCCGACCCAGTCGGGACCGGCCCGCTGCGCGCGCCCCGTCGCCGCCGCGTCCGGGACGCGTTCGTTCCCTTCAGGCATCGGCGAGGAACTCGACGAGCAGGTCGTTCACGCGCTCGGCCTCCTCGATGAAGAACAGGTGCGACCCGCCCTCGACGAACTCGGCGTCGGCGCCGGGGATCGCCTCGGCGAGCAGCTCCCCGTTCTCGACGGGGAGGACCCGGTCGTCGGTCCCGTGAGCGACCAGCGCCGGTCCGTCAAGGGCGTCGAGTTCGTCGCTCGCGTCGAACGCCTGCACGGCCGCCGCTTGTGCCTCTCGGGCGCTCGGCGGCGCGTCCGAGTCCAGCCGCCAGTCGACGATGCGCTCGATCAGCTCCGGGTTGTCCTCGATGAAGCCGTCGCTCACCGCGGGTGCCATCTTGTACCGGATCGCCTCGCGCTCGTCGGCGTCGTCGGGAACGGAGAACATCCGCGCGAGCGTCGACTCCGGCGTCGGCACCGCGTCGGGGCCGCCGGGCGAGGTACACAACAGCGTGAGCGACCGCGCACGGTCGTACGTCAGCGCGTACCGCTGGGCGACCATTCCGCCCATCGACGCGCCGACGACGTGGGCCGCGTCGACGCCCGCGTCGTCCAGCACCGCCTCGAGGTCGCCCGCCATCCGGCCGATAGTGTAGGGCCCCTCCGGCACGTCCGAGTCGCCCGTCCCGCGGTTGTCCCACAGCACCACGTGGTACGACTCGGCGAGCGCGTCCGCCTGCCAGTTCCACATCCAACGGCCGTAGCCGAGCCCCTCACACAGGACGACCGTCTCCGCCTCGGCCGGGTCGCGTCCGCGCTCCTCGTAGGCGATCGCGACGCCGGCGTGATCCGCGGTTTGCACGGTGGGAGCCTGTCTACGCGCCACCTTCAAGCGGACGCTTCACATGTTAACCCCCGAGCCTTTCGGTCGCCGCTCCGCCACTACGGCCATGCCAGTCGCGACCGTCGACGACGATGCGACCGCGAGCATCGACGTGACGACCGAGACGATCGACGCGTACGCCGCGCTCACGGGAGACGAGAACCCGATCCATCTCGACGACGCGTACGCCAGCGAGACGATGTTCGGCGGGCGGATCGCCCACGGGATGCTCGGCGCCGGCGTCGTCAGCGCCGCGCTCGCATCGCTTCCCGGGGACATCGTCTACCTCGATCAGGACTGCTCGTTCGAGGCGCCCGTTCGGCCGGGCGATACGGTCGAGGCGCGCGCGACTGTCGCCGAGGAACTCGGCGGCGATCGGCTCCGCGTCGAGACGGTCGCGTCCGTCGACGGGGAGGTCGTCATCGAGGGGGAAGCGACGGTCCTGTCGCTGCCGCACGACTCCTGAGGCTTCCCCCCGGCGCCGCAGCGGACGGTAGCCGTCCACGCTCCGTTCCCGCGAGAACGGGCACCTCCACGTTCCCCCCCTACCAGTACACGTTGCGAGTGTGTCAGGAACTGCCCGTCCGGGGGTCGAAGACGCCCGAGGGCTCGAATCGATACTCGCCCGATGCGCCGACCGGTGCCGCGTTCGGCGATCGCACACCGTGGGAACAGTACCGACCGTTCACGAGCGTCCGAACCGTCACTTCGACCGTCATGCCCGAGCTACGACTGACGAGTGCTGCGTTCGCGGACGGCGAGGCGATCCCCGATCGATTCGGCTACCGACGGGAGAACGTGAATCCGCCGCTGACGATCGACGGCGTGCCCGATGACGCTGCCGCGCTGGCGCTGATCGTCGACGACCCGGACGCCGTCGAACCCGCCGGGAAGATCTGGGACCACTGGGTCGTCTGGAACGTTCCGCCGGAAACCGAGTCGATCCCGGAGGACTGGGACGCGGCCGCCGCGGGCGCAGTGGAAGGGCTGACGGACTACGGAGAGCGCGGCTACGGCGGACCGAACCCACCGGACCGCGAGCACAGCTATCGCTTCCGACTGTCCGCGCTCGACGACCGCGTGGACCTCGATTCGGACGCCACGAGCGACGACCTCCGAGCGGCGATGGAGGGACACGTGCTCGCCGAGGCGGAACTCACCGGCACGTACGCACCCGGATAAGCCTCCAGACGCCCGTGTTCTGGCGTCTCACGTCACTCCCGGAGCTCCTTCTGTACCCGGTATGCCTTCGCGGCGTACGCGAGCGCCGGACCGCCACCCATCACGACCGCGACCGATAGCGCCTCACTCACCTCCTCGGTGGTCGCGCCCGCCTCCAGCGCGGCGTCGGTGTGCCAGAGGATACAGGGGTCACAGTGCACGACGACGCCGATCGCCAGCGAGAGGAGTTCCTTCGTCTTGCGATCGAGCGCACCGTCGGACTCGATCGTCTCGATGAACGACAGAAACTGTTTCAGGTCGGCCCTATCGTCGGTGAACGCTGTGAGGTCGTCGTTAATCGCGTTCAGTTGCGCTCGGCTCTCGGAGTGTTCCGTCACGATGACTCACCGGGTGAACGCACGCCGGTGAGGCGCATGTAGACCGGTGGGCGATCCCGCGGCGGTGGAATCCCTCGTCACCCGCCGGCTCGCCGACTGAAACGGCTGCTTTCGCGTCGAGACCGACGCCTCGGGAGGACCGCATCCCGATTCCGTATTCGTGACGTTCGACGAACCATTAACAATGGCGGCATTCGAATCGGTACTATCCCGAACGCGGGTACCCAAGCATGTTCGACAACCGCATCGACGCTGGCGAGCGCCTGGCCGACCTCCTCGTGGAGCGTGGGGTGGAGGCCGATATCGTGCTTGCGGTGCCACGGGGGGGCCTCCCCCTCGGTCGCGTCGTCGCCGACCGGCTCGGAGTCCCGCTCGACATCGTCTCCGCACGGAAGATCGGCGCACCGTGGAACCCGGAGCTCGCGATCGGTGCCGTCGCCAGCGACGGCAGCGTCTGGCTCAACGACGAACTGATCGCGCAGTCGGGAATCGACGACGAGTACGTCGCCGACGGACGCGAGCGCGAGCGGGAGGCCGCCCGCGAGCGCGTCGACAAGTATCGCGGGGACCGACCGCCGTTGGACCTGACTGGGAAGCGGGTCGTCGTCGTCGACGACGGCGTCGCGACGGGCGCGACGATGCACGCATGTCTCAGGCAGGTCGCGTCCGCCGGCGCCGAACGGATCGTGCTGGCGGTTCCGGTCGCGCCCCCGGATACCCTCGAACGCCTCGAGGCGGACGCCGACGACGCCGTCTGCGTGGAGTCTCCGTCGCAGTTCGGCGCCGTGGGGCGGTTCTACCGCACCTTCGATCAGGTCACCGACGAGCAGGCTCGATCGTACCTTTCCACCGATGCACACTGACGACCACTCACATCAACCCGGTGCCAGAACCGACGACGAACCCGCGACAGACCGCGAAGCCGCCGGTCCCAGGGCGAGCGACGACGACCGCCCGAGTCTGACGCGACGCGGCTTCCTCTCGGGGTCGGTCGCGGGGGTCGGCGCCGTCGCGGCCGGCGCGGCGACGCCGGCCCGCGCGCAGGAGGGGTCGACGCGAACCGTCGAGATGACCGACAACCTCGTGTTCGACCCCGATGAGATCGCGGTCACGCCCGGGACGACCGTCGTCTGGGAGAACGTCGGCAGCATCGGCCACTCGGTGACCGCCTACGAGGAAGATCTCCCGGCCGACGCCGAGTTCTTCGCCTCGGGCGGATTCGAGACGGAGGACGCCGCGCGCTCGGCGTACTCGGCGGGAGACCCGGACAGCGGGGACATCGCGGGCGGCGAAACGTACGAGTACACGTTCGAGACGGAGGGGACCTATCCCTACTTCTGTATCCCACACGAGAGCGCCGGAATGCTCGGAACGATCGAGGTGAGCGAGGACGCCGGGGCGACCGAGGGCGCCTCCGGCCCGGTGATCCCGCAGGTCCCCGACGTGGCGAAGACGCTCGGGCTCGCCGCCACGGCCACGCTAGTCGCGACGGCAGGCTTCGCGTACGTCTTCCTGAAGTACGGCGGCGACTACGGTGTTACCGAAGGGGAGCCTTGAACACGGCCGAGCACGGTATCGCTCTGGCCGTTCGCATCGGAACTCTCCTCGGATACGTCGATCGACTACCGTGTCGACTACTCGATCTCGATCTCTCGTGACGACTCGGCCTCGATCCGCGGAAGCGTGACCGTCAAGACGCCGTTTTTCATGCGTGCGGTCACCGAATCGGCATCGATCTCGTCTGGGAGAGTAATCGACTGGTGGACCGATTCGTGCCGGCGCTCGCGGCGCAGCACCCGCTCGTCGTCCTCGTGAACGTCGGTCGATTCGTCGTGTTCGGCGGCGACTTGGAGCATGTGGTCTGTGACGCTCACTGACACGTCCTCGCGGTCGAACCCCGGGAGGTCGACGGTCGCGACGAACTCGTCGTCGTACTCCACGAGGTCGATCGGCGCGTACTCCTCGCCGTCTGTGAACTCCGCCCCCGACCACGACCGCGTCGCGGCCTCGAGCTGACGGTTCATGCGTTCGATGAGCTGTTCCACGTCCTCCAAGGGGTCTCTCCGTGATGGCATCTGTGTTCCCTCACGATGGGTTCGACGACCGACACAAAATACGCTCCGTCGATCGGCCCGGCGCGATAACGGCCGCCTCGGAGATCGATGACGCTGTCGCCGACACGTGGCTGGTTCCGGCGTCGAACGACGGGAAGCGTCGATACTTACTCGTGGATGTGGCGCGTTCGATGCGTATCAGCGGCGATCCCGGCCGAGAGGGATCGCCCCGACTGCTCATGTACGACTGCGACGCGATCTCCGACGAAGTCGGCGCTGCGGATGCGGACCCCAGGCTCGACCCGACACGGGTTCGCTGCCTTCCGGGCGCTGACGAGGGCGGCGCGATTCTGCTCATCGGGGTCGTCCACGACCACCCAGCGAGCGTGTTTCGTGTCTCTCGGCTCCTCGAGACGTTCACCCCGGACACGCTCGCGCTCGAGCTTCCGCCGCTCTCGGTGCCGTTGTTCCGCCGCTACGCCCGCGACTTGCACACGCCGCCGCGGCTGGGCGGTGAAATGAGCGCGGCGATCCGGGCCGTGGGCGAGGCGCGCGTCGTCGGAGTCGACGCTCCCAACTGGGCGTACGTGCGCATGCTGATCCGGCGCCTCCACGACGACTCTGAGTCCCGGTCGCTCACGCGGACCGTCCTCGCGGATCTCGGACGCGGGCTCGCACAGGCCGCGGCGTGCCGGCTCGGCGCCGTCGTCGCCGCGCTCACTCCGTACACGCCGCGGGTGTACGCGCATATCGCGTACGAGGTCACCCTGCTCGACGATCCCGAAACGCAAGCCGAACACGAGGCGACACACCTCGCACAGCACCGCGCGTTCATGGGCGTCGTCGACCCACCGCCGGAGACCGCGCTCGTGGACGAAACCCGCGAGGACGTGATGGCCGCCCGGATCGCGGCGATCCGGCGGGAGGGCGATGTCGCGGTCGTCGTCGGGATGAGCCACCTCGACGGGTTGGCGCGACGGCTCACCACGGACAACGACGCAGCTGATAAACGGTAGCACTGTCCATGCTCCGCGACTATGTCACCGGGCGGCGAAGCGGACTGTCGACACGGTCGGCCGGCGGACCGCGAACCGGTCACGGTCGACATCACCGCGGAGGACCCCGATCAATGACAACCGGACACGCGAACACGAACGAGTGGAAGCGGCTGGTGACGACTACCGGGCTCCCCGTCGGGTGGGCCCGTCGCGGGGACGACGACGAATGGTACGTCAGGCCGAAGCCCGGGCTGCTGCGAGGCTGCGACTCGTGGATCGCCCCCTCGTGGCGCGATCGAGGACAGATCACGCTCGACGTGACCGCGATCGTCGGCGAGGGAGACGCGACCGTCGTGCTCGCGACGGAGGCAACCCCGGAATCGCTGCGTGAGGGGACAACTGACGACGGCCACGTCGACGACGATCTGACCGAGGACGCGGCTCGACAGGCGGACACCCCGCCCTGATCCCGCAACGCCGCATCGGCTTCGAGCGACCGTCGGCTTCGAACGAATGCCGGTTCGAACGAACTCGGCGGTCGGAAAAGAACTCGACAGTCGAGATCGCGTCCGTTGCTCAGAGGTTCTTCTTCAACATGACGTGATCGGACTCGATACTGTCGACGTTCGAGGTCTGCAGCTCGTACGTCTCCTCGCCTTCCTCGGCCCAGCCGAGGCGCCGTCGAACGCTCTGTGAGAGGTTCTCCGACGGTTTCACGTGCGCCATCGACCCCGACGTCTTCTCGATCGTCCCGATCTCGTCGCCATCGGCTGTTACAACGCGCTTCCCCTCGTCCTCGGATCTGAAGTTTCGTGTCATGAGTGCTGTCGCTCGTCGCGTTCTCGCTCGGTCCCACGTCGCGGGGCCGTCGGGCGACCAGATCGGTCGTCGACCGACCCCACAACCCGAACGTCGGCGTCACACCCTATGAACGCTGACTATCGACACCCAACGGGTTCAAACGGGGGCGGGTATCGGCCCGGCAGGACGGGATCGTCGGCCCGTTGCGTTCAGTTGGGTTTCCGATCGTGGCGGCTTCGCATCCGGAACCTGACAGCCGCTACGTGGTTATTTGGGCCGCTGCAGCGAACGCCCGTCCGCGCGAATGAGTGTTCACGCGACGGTGGCGGTGACGCCGCGCGAGTTCGTGCTCGGTCGGACGCTGACCGTCGCGGGCGACGCCCGGATCGAACTCGAACAAGTGATCCCGCTCGCGGGCCGGTTCGCGCCGTACCTTACCGTGACCGCCGCCGACCCGGCGACAGTGTGCGACCTCGTCGCCGCGGAACCTGCCGTCACCGACGTCGAGACGGTCCATCGGGGCGCCGACGAGTGGGTACTGTGTGTTCGCTGGGAAGAACACCACTCGCCGTTGCTCGCGGCGCTCGCTGACGCCGACGCCGCCTGTATCGAGGCGGTCGCGACCCACGGGACTTGGCACCTCACACTCCGATTCCACAGCCACGAGGAGTTGGCAGACTGTTATCATCGGTGCGCCGAGCGCGGCGTTCGTCTGACCGTCGAGCGGGTCCGCGACGGTAGCGGCGGTGGAGGATCGGCCGACTCGCATGCGCTCACGAGCGCGCAGGAGGAGGCGCTCGCGACCGCATACGAGTCGGGGTACTTCGCGGTGCCACGGGGGGTGACGCTCGCGGAACTCGCCGAACGCCTCGGGATCTCCGACACCGCGGCGTCACAGCGGCTCCGGCGGGGAATGCGGAACCTGCTCGCGGACAGCTTCGCTGCCGACGGCGTCGACCGTTGAGGCCGATCGCGCTGGCTACGTTCGCTCCGGTTCAGTACAGCTCACCGCGTCGCCGCACAGTTCGCAGTCCGATCGGGACTCTCGATCGATCGCCTCGAACAACTCCTCCCACACTGTGGGACCGTCTCGTGTCCGACCGACAGTCGGGCGTGGGGTATCGACAGCTGATCGGTCGATACGCTAGATCACGACTACCACGATCGAACTCGGCGACGACCTCGTGGTCCGGATCGATGGGCGTCTGGAAGACGACGAGACCACCGGGGAGTTCCTCCGAGGGTTGGTCTCGATATGCGAACAGGGGTCGTAGCGTCGGTCCGGAGTCGTTCGAGCGTCGGCGTGGTCGGAGCCGCTACCCTCACCCGGCAACGCGCGCGATCGCGACGGCTTCACGGTGACATGCGATTGCCAGCAACAGATACCCACCGATCAGAAACGCCCACTCGCGGCGTGTCAGAGACCAATCGGTGGGCGACCGGACACGTTCGAATTCCTCTCGCCAGCGGGGACCGGACGCCTGGTGCCACAGCATCGCGCTCCGCGTCGCGACCACGATCGCGACGAACGCCGTGATCTCCATGGGACCGCTCCGTTCGACGAGTACGGCGAGCGACGGCGCGACGCGCTCTCCCGTTCCGATAGCGAGCGACCCGGTCCCCCATACTGCTCCGTACCGGGGCGCCTGAACGACCAGAATAACGTAGCCGAGCGGCGTGTTTATCGAACGGAAGGTATTCGCCGCGACGGCGATCAACGAGACAGCCACGTTCCACCCGAACAGCGTCAGAAACTCACGCGAAACGCTTCCCGCGTAGTCCGCAGCTGCGACGGGATTCCCACCCCGCAGTAGTCCTTGTGGAAGGAGGGAGTAACTGAGGACCCACGCCGCCGTGAACACCCCCGCGACCACGACCCACAGGGAAACGAACCGGACGAGGACGTCCTCGTGGTTGACGTATCGTCCGACCCGGTTCGATACCCGACCGATCGGCCCGGTCGCGTTCGGCGTTTCCATACCGGAACGCATCGATCGCCCCCGACAAATACGTTCGCGAGGACACTAGCCGCGCTGTGCACCGTTTCGGCAGCGCTCACTCGACAACTTCCGGGTTGGTCCTCGGTGGGAGGCCAGCGTCTCGTGGAGTGGGTGGATCGCGAGGTTCGAGCCGACTCGTGCCGTAGACGACGACCGAGGGAGTTGTGTGGGACGTTTACTCGGAGCCGTTCACCGAGCGACGATCACGGGGACGGACGAGTTGCGGAACACTTTCTGGGCGACGTTCCCGATGACCAGTCGATCGGCCACCGAGCCGCCGTGGCTCCCGATTATGACCGCATCGAAGTCGTCGGCTCTGTTCAGAATCGCCCGTGCCGGGTGCCCCAGTCGAACCTCGGTGGTGACCTCGACATCGTACGTGGCGGCGAGATCCCGGGCGTCATCGAACACCTCCTGGGCGCGCTCCTGGGCGGCCTCTTCGAGGTCCTCCTCGAGAGCGAGTGCGGTGGCCACCCCTCCCATCGCTGACGGTCCTCCCACGACGCTCAGGACGGTGATATCCGCGTCCGGATGGTTCTCGAGGGCGTACTCGAGCGCTCGCTGCGCCATCTCCGAGTCGTCCATCGGAACGAGAACTCGTGAGATCATGGGATAGATACGGTCAGGGCGTCAATAAAATGGCGGGTCGCTCGTTTCGGATCTGAGAGAGACCTCTTGGAACTATCTTTGTACAAGGAGGGGCCCCCCGGTCACTGCGGCGAGCGCGTCACGGCCAGAGGCCACGGACCTCGTGAGCCTCCGCGATCCGCGACAGCGCGACGATATACGTCGCATCCCGCCACGTGACGTCTCGCGTTTCGAATTCCGCACGGACGTCCTGCCAGGCCCCCAGCATCTCCGATTCCAACTCCTCGTGAACGCGATCGAGCGACCACGCCCGACGGTTGATGTCTTGGAGCCACTCGAAGTAACTCACGGTCACACCGCCCGCGTTGGCCAGGATGTCCGGGATCACCGGGACGTCTCGCTCGGCGAAGATCGCACTTGCGGCACTCGTCGTCGGCCCGTTCGCGCCCTCGACGATGATGTCTGCAGCGACGGCGTCCGCGTTGTCCGCAGTCAGGACGTTGCCGATCGCCGCCGGGATCACCACGTCGACATCGAGTTCCAGCAACCCCTCGTTGGTCACCGTTTCCGGCGCCTCGTGGGTCAACACCGCCTCCGGCTCCTCGTGGTGTGACGGGATAGCGTGCGTGTCGAGGCCGTTCGGGTCGTAGATGCCGCCGTTGACGTCGCTCACCGCGACGACGGTTGCCCCCCAGTCGTCGAGCAGTTTGGCGGCGTTCGCTCCCACGCTCCCGAATCCCTGCACTGCGACGGATGTCTCCTCGATCTCCTTCTCGTAGTACTCGATCGCTTCACGAGCGATGATCGCGACGCTTCGACCCGGCGCCGCATCCCGGCCCTTGCTGCCGCCGATACTCGGAGGCTTTCCGGTCACGACACCCGGGATGGTCTCTCCCTCCTGCATCGAGTAGGCGTCCATCACCCACGCCATCGTCTGCGGGTCGGTGCCCATGTCGGGCGCGGGGATGTCCTTCGTCGGACCGACGACCGACCGGAGTTCATCGGTGAACCGGCGCGTCAGCTGTTCCTTTTCGGTCTCGCTGAGGTCCTTGGGGTTCACAGCGACGCCGCCCTTCGCGCCGCCAAACGGGATGTCCATCACGGCGCATTTCCAGGTCATCCACATTCCGAGACCCACACATTCCTCGCGCGTGACGTTGGGGTGGTATCGGAGACCGCCCTTGAACGGACCACGGACGCTGTCGTGCTGGGCACGATAGCCGGTGTAGACCTCCACGTCACCGTTCTCGCGCTTGATCGGAACGGTGACTTCGTACACCTTCCTCGGGTGTTTGAGGCGGGTGAGGATGTTCTGATCGATATCGAGGTGGTCAGCGGCGTGCTGGAGTTGTCGACGCGCCGTCGCCAGCGCCGACTCCGGTTCGGTCGCCTCTTCGTGGGCCTCGTCGGCAGTGACGTCTGTCGATGCCGAGCCCATGGTTACTCTATCGGCGTCTGCCGATTTCGCATTTCGCCAGCGCAGTCGGGGCACTGGCCAGGGGTGTTCTCCGCGAGCACGACGTTCCCGCACTCGAAACACTCGTAGGGCGATTCTCCAGTTTGCGTCTGGTCGATGTCCCTCATGGTTTATCGAGAGTCTGGCGGCGCTGCGCACCGGACTCTACAAAGCGGTATTACGGAGAGAGGGGAGTACTTGCTAGTTTCACATTCAACCACTGGTATCAGTGGTTGTTTACTATACAACCTATCCCTCCCGTCGGGGGCCCGTAATATGCTAACAGGCGTGGCGCCGGAGTGAGGAACGGACAACGAACTGGAGAGGCTCAATTCGCATCTCGAGGGGCCACCGGCGTGTGGTCTTCGATCAACGCGGCGAACAGTTTCCGCTGGGCCGTTCGGATGTGTTGGTAAACGGCCTGCGGAGAGATGTCCAGCGAGTCCGCGACCGCTTCGCCGGTCGCCTTCCGTGGTGATTCGAAGAACCCGCTGTAGTACGCCGTCTCCAAGACCTCCAGCTGTCTGTCGGTGAGGCGATCCAGCACTGACGCGTACAAGCCGTGCTCTGACGCCTGTTCGCGCGTCCGTTTCGATCTGAGGTCGATCTCACCGAACCGATCCGTGATGAACCGCGTGACATGTCCGATCTCGACGCTCCCGGGGACGTCGACGATCAACTCGGTTCCCGTCCGGGATGCCGTCGCACTCCGGAGGATAGCGCCGTGATCCGCCAGTTCCGTCGCGAGAAACGGCTCCGACAGCCGCAGCCGCAACACACCGCCGGTGTCTCCGCCGCGGATCGCCTGCACGTTCTCGACCACCCGCTGGTCCGCGGCTGCGTCGACAACGCTGTCGATCGGGGCGCCCTCGACGGTGACGAACACGTAGTTCCCGCTGGCGGTCTGTTGGACGCCCCCCTTGTACGTGAGCGTACAGTCGGCAGCGGTAGCCAGTCGCGTGAGCACGAACGACGGATCGGCGACCGCGTACTCGACCCGCGTTATCGACGTGGTGAGAAGCGCGCGTTTCCGTTCGCTGGCGCTGATCGCGGCGGCGATCGTCTCGCCCAACTCCACGAGTACGGTCCGGATGTGCTCGTCGAACGCGTCGGCCGTGTCCGCGTACACGGTCAGGACACCGTACGACAAGTCGTTGTACACGAGCGGGACGCTCACCACAGAGAGCAAGTCACGTGAGATCGCATCCGTGCGCCATGGCGCCGCACGGAGGTCGGCCGCGACATTCGCGATGTGCGTCGCCGATCCGGTCGCCGCAGTTCGACCGGCGGGTTCGACGCCATCGGCCGACACGGGAAACGATCGCGTATCGAGGTACCCCCGGTCGGTCCCTGCCCATGCCTGTGGCGTCACTGTTCCCCCCGTCCCGTCGTGCGTGCCGATCCATGCGAACTGGAAGCGCCCATCCGCGGTGAGTCGTTCGCACACCGTGTGGTCGATCTCCTCGCGTGTCTCTGATCGGACGATCGCCTGATCGATCTCGCGGATCGTCTCGTTGATCCGGTTGAGTGTAGTGAGCCGGTCGTTCTGTCGCTTGAGTTCGCGGTCCTGTTCGCGCAGTTGGGACTCCCGGCGGACGCGGTCGAACGCTGCCTCGGCGGTCGCCGCGAGGAGATCCGCGAGCTCCCTCGTGACGTCGTCGAACGCACCGATATCGGTCGATCCAGCGACGAACACGCCGTGAGTCCCGAGTGGAATGTATCCCACACTTCGGAGATCCGTCGCGGGATTCGTCAGGCGGTCGGCCTCGTGGACGTCGTCGAAGAACCGGGCCTCGTTCTCGACGAAGCTGTGGCTGACGAGGTCGCGGCCGTCCGCGTTCACAGCCGGTAGCGGCCCGTGGGCGTCCCGCATGCCCTGTGAGTAGGCCGCGGGTTGGAGGTGGTTGTCGTCCGCATCGAAGAGGTAGACGGCGCTTGCATCAAGCGTGAGAACATCGGGAGCATCGTCGACGATGTGTTGGGCGATCTCCTGATTCGTTTCGGCGTACAAGAAGTCTCGTGCCGTCTCCTGTAGGGTGGCGAGGGCCTGTTCCCGCTGCTTACGCTTCGTGATGTCTCGGCAGCTGTACAGGAGCGAACCGCCTTGGATATCGACTTCGCGAACGTTCACCAGCAGCGTGTGTTCGCGGCCCGCCTTGTCCGTGGCCGTTGTCTCGATGTTCTTCAAAACGCGCTCGTCGGCGAGTTCGTCCCGGTCGAAGAGCTCCCGCCCGAGCAGGTCTTCGATCGTTCCCAGCTCGCGGATCTCGTCGGCGGTGTAGCCGAAGATGAAGTGGACGTTCGGGCAGACGTACGTGTACTCGCCGCCCTCGTCAGTGATGAGGACGGTGTCGGTCATGTTGTTGAGGGTGACACGGTGCAGTTCCTCGGACTGTCGGAGCTCCTGTTCGAGGTCGACGCGGTCGGTGATATCGACGCTGTCCACGATGATCGAGACGAGGTCGCCGTGCTCGTCGGTGACCGGCCGTACGGAGAGCTCTAGCATCCGTCGGCCGGCCATGCCTTCTTGAATGACGACGCCGTGCCCGAACTCGCCGCCGGTTGCCGTCTCGACGAGGCTGCGGATGTCGGTCCTCGTCTGGCTGTCATCGGACCACCACGGAAGCGTCCAGAACGGGTCGCCGACGACCGCGTCGGCGTCGGCGCCGATCATGTCGCGGGCAGCCCGGTTGACGCGCGTGAGCGTGCCGTCGCGGTCGAGCACCCACGTCGCGGATCTGGTGTCGTGAAAGATCGCGTCGAATTGCCGTGCACGCTCGCGCCGTGTTCTCGACCGCTGAGCGTCCCGGAGTGCCCGCTCAGTTCGCCGTACGGCGTCGGTGATGGACTCCTCGGAGGGTGCGGGGACAGCAATGTAGTCGGTGACTCCCGCTTCGATGGCGTCACTGGCGACTCGCTCGCTGCCGTCGGCCGTCCCCATGATAACTGGCAGCGTTACAGTCGTATCGCGGAGGCGGCGAACGAGTTCGATACCGGTGGTCTCCGGGAGGGTATAGTCCGTTACCAGACAGTCGGCCGCCGTCCGTCGAAGTGTCTCTCTGGCTACCGACGCTGTCGATACACTGTGAACCGTTGCGGTAGACTGATCCCGAAGCGCATCAGTGTACGCAGCGATCCACGCGGTGTCGCCGACGACGACGATGTCGGACGTATCGAGGATACTGGGCTGTTTGGAGTTCATATGCGGCGGGAATGCACAGCCGTGCGTTCGGGGGCGACTTGGTGCGTTCGTCCTCCTGCCTACTGGACTGTAAAGGCTGACTCTGTTGAACTGGCGGCCGTGTTACGCTAGAAGTGTCGGGATCGCTATCGGGAGCGGCACCGACGTCGCGGTCCGGTCCGCCGATGTCGTTCTCGCCCAGAACAACCCGATGGACGTAGTTCGGCTCGTGAAGCTCAGCAGGGCGAGCTACCGGAAGATGCAAGAAAACGTCGTCTGGGCGGCAGGGTACAACGCCTTCGCGACCACGCTTGCACCGTCCCCGCGCCGATCGGCTACTGCTGTCGCCCGCTGTGGGTGCACCCATGACCTCCCTCGGTCCGGTGATTGTCGCGGTTAACGTACGGGTGCTCCGACGCGTCGATCCGTCCCTGTCGGCCGTGCGGAGAACACCAACCACTGGCTCCCGAACTGCGAACCGAGGACCCGCAGTTCCGTTCATCGCCGCGAGGAGTAGCTCTCACTCCGTTCGTGTCTCGGGCTCAGTCGCCCGCGTGCGACTCCACGAGATCAGCGAAGTTCGCGAGCGTTCGGGTAGCGGTCGAGTCCTCGAAGGAGCGGCGAGTCTCCTCCCAGCCGTCGTACTCGTCGACGATCCGAGGCGTGAACTCGGGATGGTACTGGACGGACCACACGGGGCTGTCGCGGTGCCGGGTGGCGAAGTACTCATAGTAGTCCGCGCGTCCGACGATCTCCATCCCCGCACCCAGTTCTGTCACCACGTCGGAGTGGAGGACGGGCACGGTCGGTTCGACACCGTCGAACAGGGGGTCGTCACCGTCGAACTCGGCGTCACGGAGGTGGAGGCGTGTGGTCCCGCTGTCGACGACGTCGCCGCCGAGCGCGGCGTTCAGGATCTGGTGGCCGAAACAGATGCCGAGTGTGGGGACGTCTTCCTCGATAAGACGGCGCGAGAACCGCTTCTGGTCGGTGATCCATGGCTGGTCCGGCTCGTCGTACACGCCGACCTCGCTTCCGCCGATAACGACCCCATCCACGCCCTCGAGGCTCGGGTCGCCGTCCTCGTTCGGATAGTTGTAGGCGCGGGCGTCGGGAAGGAAGTGCACGATCTCGTCCGCCATGTAGCCGCCGTCGACCGCGTTATCGAGTACCAATATCATATCCGTTTTCTTTATCACGAACTGATATCTTGGTGGTAACATGACTTTCGATGTCGCGGCGGTACGCGCGGACTTCCCCGTGCTCGACCGGCGCGTGAACGGACACCCGCTCACGTATCTCGACAACGCCGCAACCACGCACACGCCCAGACAGGTGTACGAGGTCTTCGAGGACTTTTACGCGGGCTACAACGCGAACGTCCACCGCGGGATCCACGAACTCAGCCACGAAGCATCGATCGCGTACGAGCAAGCTCACGACCGCGTCGCCGAGTTCCTCGGCGCGGACAGTCGCGAGGAGATCGTCTTCACGAAGAACACCACCGAGAGTATCAACCTCGTCGCGTACGGCCTCAGCCAGCACCTCGACGCCGGCGACGAGATAGTCACGACGGAGATGGACCATCACGCCTCGCTGGTTACCTGGCAGCAGATCGCGAAGCGGACGGGAGCGACCGTCCGCCACATCCCCGTCACGTCCGACGGGCACCTCGACATGGGTGCTGCCCGCGACCTCGTCACCGACGACACCGCGATCCTGTGTGCGCCTCACGTCTCGAACGTCCTCGGCACGATCAATCCCATCGAGGATCTCGTTGCTCTCGCGCACGACCACGACGCGTACGCGGTCGTCGACGGCGCCCAATCCGCCCCCACCCGACCCGTCGACGTCGGGGCGATGGACGCGGACTTCTTCGCGTTCAGCGGCCACAAACTGGCCGGTCCCACGGGGATCGGCGGGCTGTACGGGAAACGCGCCGTCCTCGAGGACCTCGACCCCTTCCTGTTCGGCGGAGAGATGATCCGGAACGTCACGCTCACCGACTCTACGTGGAACGAACTCCCGTGGAAGTTCGAGGCCGGCACCCCGCCCATCGCGGAGGGTATCGCGCTCGGCGCCGCCGTCGAGTACCTCGACGACCTCGGCATGGAGAACGTCCGCGCCCACGAGAACGACCTCGCCCAGTACCTCCTCCGCGAGCTCGCCGACCGGGAGTTCGTCCGGACGTACGGCCCCGGAATCGGCGAGGAACGCACCGGGCTCGTCTCGTTCAACGTCGACGGCGTCCACGGGCACGACCTCTCCAGCCTCCTCAACGATCGCGGCATCGCCATCCGCGCCGGCGACCACTGCACCCAGCCCCTCCACGACCGACTCGACATCCCCGGCTCCGCCCGCGCCTCCGTCTACGTCTACAACACCCGTGCGGAGATCGATCGCCTCCTCGAGGTCGTGGACACCGCCCGCGACGACCTCGACGACTATCTCGCCTCCGAGCGCTACCACGACCTCGTCAGCGAACACTACCACGATCCCCGGAACCGGGGCGGCGTCAGCGACCCGACGTTCGTCAAGTCCTCCGAGGAGACCACGTGCGGTGACGACGGCGAGTTCCACGTCACCATTGCCGATGACCGTATCACGGAGGTCGCGTTCGAGAGCCGGAGCTGCGCGGTCAGCCGCGCCGTCGCCAGCCTCCTCTCGGAACACCTCGAAGGGATGCCAGTCGCCGAGGTCGCTGAACTCGACGGCTACGTCGCCCGCGAACTCGACGGCCAGTACCCCGAACTCCGACGCGAGTGCGTCGAGGGTCCCGAGGACGTCATTCGGGAAGCCGCCCGCGAGTACGTCGAGTAGAAGCGGCGCGCGGCGTCGTCCGAGTGATATCAACGGGCCGGTCGCCTCCCTCTCCCCGGCACACCAGTGATACTGAACTCGTCAGTTCGCACGTCGAGACTGACCCCGTTTGTAGAGCTAATGTACGACTCTCGTTGCCCGCGAGGAGTCGTCTCTCGCCACGGTCATCCGAGGCGTTTCGGCAACCGATTTATGTGATCCGCCGAGATCCGTCCGCTATGGACCTCCGACCGAGATCACCTCCCGCCGGCCTCCGCTAGTCCTGTGGATGAGGCCGGACCCTCATCCCCGAGAGACGATCCGGTACCACCTCCCGAGGTGTGAGCCTCCAACCCCATCCGTTCCCGATCGATGCCCTCCCAACTCTCACGACGACAGTTCCTGTCGCGGTCCGCGGCCGCCGGTGTCGGTTCCGCCGTTGCGGCCAGCGGTCTCACCGGCAACGCGACAGCGACGACCCAGGAGACCAGCTTGGAAACGCTCGTCGATGGCGCCGCCACCAGCGCGTTGCGTGAGTACGATTCCGGTGGCTTGTCGGTCGCCGTCGTCGACGGCGACGACGTCCTCACGAACGGCTACGGCCACGCGTTTCGGAGCGAATCCGTCCCGGTTCGTGCCGACGAGACGCTCTTTCGGGTCGGCTCCGTCGCGAAGGTCGTCACGTGGACCGCGGCGATGCAGCTCGTCGACCGCGACCGAATCGCGCCAGATGCACCCGTCGACGACCACCTCGAAGCCGTCGACCTCCCGGAAACGTACGATGACCCGATCACGCTTGAACACCTTGCGACCCACACGGCGGGGTTCGGGGTCCGTGCTCGCGGTGATTCGGTCCGGGACCCCGAGTACGTCCGCCCGCTTGCCGAGGCAGTGTCTACGGACATCCCGACGCGGGTTCGCCCGCCTGGCGAACTCCCTCAGTACACCAACTACGCCGCCGCGTTGACCGGTCAACTGATCGCGGACGTCTCCGGACAGGGGTTCCGTTCGGTCGTCTCCGCGAACGTCTTCGATCCGCTTGGGATGTCGAACAGTACGTTCCGCCCGGCTCCGCCCGCGCTCGTTCCTGCGGAGGGAACGGCCGTCGAAGACGTCGTGCGATTCTACTCGGATGTCGCGCCAGCCTCCGGTCTACACACGACGAGCGCGGACATGGCACGACTGCTCCGGGCGCATCTGAACGGCGGTGTCGTAGACGGCGAACGGATCCTCTCAGCGAACGCGGTCGACGAACTGCACCGACGGTGGTACACGCCACACGAGCGAGCCGACGGGGCGGCGTTCGGACTCTTCGAGGAGTCTCGTGGAGACACCCGGTTGGTCCGCCACGGTGGCGGTGTCCCACAGTTCGCCTGTGAGTTCGCACTCGTCCCCGACGACGGTGTCGGCCTGTTCGTCGTCGCCCACGGTTCGGAGGCCTCCGACGCGAAGCAGGCGGTCGTGGACGCGCTGTTGGAACGGTTCGCCCCCATCGAGTCGGGGGAGCGACGCACGCCCGACGGCACACCGACGCGCGCCGACGAGCTCGGCGGTCGGTATCGGTCGGTGAACACGACAGCCAACCCGTCATCCGAGAAACTCGTCTTCGGTCTCCTCACGGGCCAGCCGATCGATGTTCGAGTGGCCGACGACGGCCGACTGATAACCGAGCAGGGAGGGAACACGGACGAGTGGGTCGAGATCGAGCCGCTCGTCTTCGAGCACGCCGAGGAGGACGCGACGCTGCTGTTCCGCGGGGACGGCGAAGTGACACACCTGTTGGACGGCTTGGGAGCCTACGAGCGAGTCGGCCCCCTCGAGCAGTTGTCGGTGCAGGGCTGGCTGGCGGCCGTCGCTGGGGTGGCCGCGCTCACCGGCCTCGTCGGCTGGCCCGCGGCCGCCGGGTGGCGTCGCTATCGGGGCGGAGAGTCGCCGTCGGCGTCTGTCGCCCGCGCTCGATGGGTCGCCGGAGCGGGTGTCGCGTCCCTCCCGGTGTTTGTTCTCGTTCTCGTCGGCGTCGCCGCCGCCGTGGCGTCGATGGACGCCCCGACGCTGTTCAACCGTCCGCCGGCGTGGTTCGAGGCCGTGTTCATTGTGCCGACGATGGGAGTCGTCGCCACGGCCGGCGCGGCCGGGTACGCCGTTCGTGCGTGGATTCAGCGTGACTGGCCGCTCGCCGCTCGCGTCCACTACTCGGTGGTCGTCGCCGGCGCGATCGTCCTGTTCTGGCTCCTGCAGTACTGGAACCTGTTGTGGGTCCGGACGGGGTGATCCTCCAGCACGTGCTCGATGGCGGTCGGTCGGGGAGCCGTTCGCCGCAGGCCGGATCGTCGACCGGCCTCTCGGTCGCGGGCGGTAGGTCGACGAATTGGGGACCGTCAAAGCGGTTGTCGTGACGGACGGTGGAACTGTCGGCTCACGTTCTCGGCGGCTTCTCGTTGGGCACGTTCATGGCGGCCGGACTGGGCGTCGTCGTCCCGACCGGGTGGCTCTTCTCGTTGTTTGAACCGTCACGCGAGCCATGGACGTTCTCACTGGCCGTCGTCGCACAACCGTTCGAGCGAGTAGCCCGACGAGGATGTCGAGTCTTTTTCGTGGTACTCCACAGATCCACGACCGTGAGCCTCAGGAAGGGGTTTGTCCTCGCTCTCGCCGTCACTCTCCTCGGGCTGTCGGCCATGCTGATCCAGCCGTTTCTCCAGTACACTCTCGGTGCTGTCCTCCTCGCCTACGTGCTCTATCCGTTGCAGGTCCGGCTCGAAGCGTACGTCTCGTCGATGGTCGCCGCACTTTCGCTCGTGGTTCTGGCAGTCGCCGGCTTCGTCGCCCCGTTCGTTGTGGTCCTCGCGACGGTCGCGGAAAGCGCCGACCGGGTCCTTCGGGACGCGAGCACTGGTCCGGGGCGGATCGAGTCAGTCGAGTCCCTGATCGTGGAGCTTACCGGACGGGAGATCGATATCGCGGGCGAACTCGTCGGCTCGGGTCGAGAGATCGGAACGATCGTGTTCGAACGGTCGACCCAAGCGTTCGGTACGGTCACCTTCCACCTCATCGGAGTCGCGTTGGCGCTCTTCCTCGTCTACTACCTTCTCAAAGACGGTGACGACCTGGTCGCCTGGCTTCACCGAACGGTTCCCCTCCCGATGGACATCCAGCGCGACCTCTACGCCGAGATAAACGACGTGATGTGGGGAGTCCTCTTCGGGCACGTCTTCGTTGCCATCGTCCAGGGGGTCGTTGCCGGAGCCGGACTCGCCGCCACCGGCGTACCCAATGCGGCCTTCTGGACGGCCGTGATGATCGTTCTCGCGATGGTTCCGCTCGTCGGTGCGATCCCCGTCTGGGGCGGGGCGGTGGTCTACCTGTACGTCACGGGCGAACCGCTGCTCGCCGTCGGATTGTTCGTCTACAGTGTCGTCGTGGTCGGCCTCACCGACGACTATCTCCGACCGTTTGCCGTCGACAGGTACGCGAAGCTCAACCCTGCGGTTATCCTCCTCGGAATCCTCGGCGGAGCGTACGCGTTCGGGATCATGGGCCTGTTCTTCGGTCCCGTCGTGCTCGGGGCACTCAAGGCCACACTCCGCGTCGGCGTGGACAACTGGTCGCAGATCGACGAGGGAGACAGCAGCTGACCGCCCCCTGTTCAGCCGGACAACAGCTCTCCGAGCCGTGTCCCCAGCTTCGGTGTGCCAAATCGACGGCGATACGCCAGGACGACCTGTCCGACGACGAGAGGGAGGAGGCTCATTCCGAGCACTACCAGCCAGCTTTCGAGGCCGATCGGTGCGGTGCTCAGTGCCAGTGAGACGCCCGGCAGATAGACGGTACCGATCACCAACAGGCTCGACAGGCCGAGCGCACCCCACACGTACGCGTTCTCGGTGACCTCGTTGCGCACGACGCCCGACGCGAGTTCTCGCATGTCGAACACGTGCCAGAGCTGTGCGAACGCCAGCGTGAGGAACGACATGGTGACGACCTCCTCGGCCCCCATGCCGCCGGCGTACATGCCGCCCCCGATCGCGAACGCGCCGATCGTCGCGACCGCGATCGTCGTCCCGTACATTCCGAGTTCGGTCCAGTTCGTTCGAGTGAGGATCGGCTCGTCGGACCTCCTCGGAGGCGTTCTCATGATCTCCGTGCTCCCCCCGGACGCTCCCAACGCGAACGCCGGGAAGATGTCGGTCACGACGTTGAGAAAGAGGATCTGCAGCGGGAGCAGCGGAAGCGGAAAGCCAAGCAGCGCGGCGATCAGGATGACCAGCAGTTCGCTGAGGTTGCAGGACATGAGATACAGCACGAACTTCCGGATGTTCCGGAAGACGATCCGCCCCTCCCTGATGGCGTGATAGATGCTCGTGAAGTTGTCGTCCCGGAGGATCATGTCCGCCGCCTCCTGGGCGACCTGCGTCCCCCGCTGCCCCATGGCAACGCCGATGTCGGCCCGCTTCAGCGCCGGCGCGTCGTTGACCCCGTCGCCGGTCATGGCCACGATCGAGCCGACCGCCTGGTGAATCCCGATCAGGTCGAACTTGTTCTCCGGGGCGACACGCGCGAACACCGACGCGTTCGCGAACCGCTCCAGTTCGTCCCGAGACAGGTTCTCGGGGTCGTCGAGTTCGCTCCCCAGGATGACCTCGTCGTCCTCCGGATCGATCAACCCGACACTCCGGGCGATATTTCTGGCCGTTCCGGGGTGGTCACCGGTCACCATGACGATTCGCAACCCCGCGTCCAGACAGTTCCCGATGGTGGACTTGACCTCCTCGCGTGGTGGATCGATCATGGCGACTAACCCGAGCAGCGAGAGGTCCTCGTAGGGCGACGCCTCCGTACTCGCCACGTCCTTCCTGGCGAGCGCGAGAACCCGCAGCCCGTCCTCGGCCATGCGCTCGCTCTTCTGGATCCACTCTTCCTTGTCACCCTCCGAGAGTTCTTTCGTACCGTCGCCGGTCGCCAGTCGCGTCGACGACTCGACGACCGCCTCCGGCGCACCTTTCACGGCGACTGTGTATCCCCCGTCCGCTTCGTGATACGTCGCCATCATCTTGACGGACGGGTCGAAGGAGACCTCGCGAGCCTCGGGCATCGACTCGAGGAGTTCGTTCCGGTACACGCCGCCCTTCAACCCCGCTATCAGGAGGGCGGCCTCCGTCGGATCACCCGTTACAGTGGTCTCGTCGTCTCCCTCCGTCACGGAGGCGTTGTTACAGAGAACGCCCACCTGCAGGGCGTCCTGCATGGCCGGATCTCGTGGCTCGTCCCGCTCCTCGTCACCGTGCTGGAACCTCCCTTCGGTGTCGAGTCCAGTCCCGGTGACCGCGACCGAGCCGTTGGCCAGTTCGTACCGGCTGACGGTCATCTCGTTCTCCGTCAGCGTGCCCGTCTTGTCGGTACAGATGACGTTCGTCGAACCCAGCGTCTCGACGGAGGCGAGGTTGTTGATCAGGGCGTTGCGATCCGCCATTCGCCACATCCCGCGCGCGAGCACGAGCGTGGCGACGACCGGCAGGCCTTCCGGGATGGTGGCGATGGCCAGTGCGATCGCCGTCTCGACCATCAGGTACAGGTCCCGGCCCCTGAGCCACCCCGTGACGAGGACGATCGCGGCCACGACGAGCAGGAACGGAACGAGTTTCCGCCCGAGTTCGTCGAGCTTCCGCTGGAGTGGCGTCTTCTCCTCGATCTCTCCCTGCAGCGACGCCGAGATCTTGCCCAGCTCCGTGTCCATCCCCGTGGCGACCACGACCGCTTCAGCGGTCCCCCGCGTCACGCTCGTTCCCTTGTAGAGCATGTTTTCTCGCTCGGCGAGGGGCACGTCTTCCCCGAGGACGTCGCTCGTCTTCCCGACCGGAACGGACTCGCCGGTGAGCGCTGATTCGTCGACTTGGAGCTTCGAGGGAGCGATCACCCGAAGGTCGGCCGGAACGACGTTCCCTGCGGAGAGGAGTACGATATCGCCCGGCACCAGGTCCTCCGCGGACACCTCCCTGATCTCCCCGCCCCGGCGAACGCGCGCCTCGATCTCGACCATCTCCTGCAGGCTCTCCATCGATTTGAGCGCCCGCATCTCGGTGACGAACCCGATGAGCCCGTTGATGAGGAGCACGACGAAGACGGCGACGCCCTCGACGGTCTCGTTCAGTGCGAAGGCCGCCACTCCCGCCACTGCCAACAACAGGACGATGAAGCTCCTGAACTGGTCGGCCAGCACGCTCCACCAGCCACGCTGCTCCGCTTCCCGCAACGCGTTGGGTCCGACCCGCTCGCGCCGTCTTTCGGCTCCTTCCTCGCTCAGACCCTCGTCCGCGGAAACCTCGTAGTGGTCCTCGATCTCATCGGCCGATCCGGCCCACGGTGTTTGAATCGGATGTTCATCCATGTTCGGTGGAGAAGTCCTCGTGGGTAGCCTCGCGGAGAATAGTAAAAAGGTTGACGTGAATTCCCACGGACGATCCCGATACGCCCGTCGGATCCGCTCCGGAGGCTTCCGCCACCTACGAGGGCGGCCTCCGGCGCACCACGGTGAGGGTATCGAGGCGTCGGCCCCCCGGAGTCGACGCCTTCACTCCGGTCAGCCGCCGATCCGTCGTGAACGGGCCGAAGGATCGACAGCGCGGTGGCGTGGGCTCGAAAGCCGAACCTACCGCCACACGGAGTGACTCTCGCGTTCGCTGGCTCCGGGATACGGTCGGATTATCGGCCTCGCGGTGCCCCGAAAAAGGCGGTGTTACCCGGCGGGGGCGACGCGACTAACAAAACCGGTCCGGTCGGAGCCGATACACGATATGAGCGACCGGCGCGATCGCGAGCCGCCTCGAGAGGTCGACGGTGAGACCGCACGCGGGACATCTCGGGCACGATCGTGTGCCGGAGCGACCGGGGTGTAACGCGATGTGGACAGAGCGACTCTCCCGACGGGCGTCGACGGTCGTCGTGGTACTCGTCGTCGCCGTGGCTGTGGCCGGTCCGGTCGCGGGAATCGTGGGGTCCGACGTCGGCGGCGACGTGGACGAACGGTCGCCGGTCTCCGGGACGATCGCGGATGCCGGCGGGGAGTCATCGGACATCGACAGCGCCGACGGGCGGTCGCGGCGGGCGCAGCGGACGACGGATATCGACTCCTGCGGCGTCATCTACACGGCCGGTCGCTACGAACTACAGTCAGATCTCTCGGCCGACGGGAGCGGCCCCTGTCTCCACGTTCGCGCGAGCGACGTGACGATCGCCGGGAACGGCCACACGATATCGGGCACCGGCGACTCGACCGGCGTCCTCGTGTTCGCCGGGGAACCGGGAGGGACACCGCCGGACGGGCAGCGAGTCGACAACGTCACCGTACGCGGACTTCGGGTCGTGGGGGTGGACACCGGCGTCCAGATCGGGACGGTCGAGGCCGTCGGCACGCGGGCAACGCTCGTCGATATCGCCGTCGAGGACAGTCGATTCGGCGTGCGGCTCGTCGAGTCGGCGGGGAGCACCGTCCGGAACGTCTCGGTCACGGGAGGGCAGTCGGCGATGCTGCTCACCTCCGTGCGGAACCTCTCGGCCAGCGACGTGAGCCTCCGGTCGGCCGAGACCGGGCTGTACCTCTCCGACACCGTCGAGAGGAGCACCTTCCGGTCCTTCGATATCGGCGGCAACGGCGAGGGTGTGTACTTCAGCGATTCGAGCACCGGGAACGCGATCGTCGACAGCGAGATCGCCGAGAACAGCGAGTACGGGATCCGGTTCGCCGACTCCTCGGAGAACACGATCCGCGATTCGTCGATCGTGTTCAACTCGGGTCCCGGGCTGGTGAGCGCACCGGCGACCCGGGAGTCGATCGTCGGCGTGACGATCCGCGGGAACGACGGCCCCGCGGTTCGCGTACGCGAATCCTCCGAGCCGTTCCTGTTCGACGGCGTGACCGTCGGCGACGGGATCGCGGTGGCGCCGGCGGCCGGCGACGGCGCGCTCTTCCGGTTGAACGTCGACCGGGACGCTCCCGCCGAGATCGCGACGGTCGACGCCGCGTCCATCCCGGACGGCCTGCCCGGCGATGTCCTCGGGGACCAGGCGCTCGTGCTCGGGAACTTCTCGTCGAGCGCCCGGATCGGCTTCCCCCTCGACGGCGAGTCCACCGACGGCGTGACGCTGTTCGCGTACCGTGACGGTTCGTGGTCCGACGTCACGGGGGCGACCGTTGCCGCCGGGAACGTCCGGGGGGTGGTCTCCGGGAGCGCCGTCGTCGTCCCGGTCCGTGTCGGGGAGACGGATGGCGAAACCCAGACCGATGGGGATTCGGACGCCGGGACGCCCACCCAGATAGCTTCGTGTAGGGTGATCGACGAACCCGGGCGCTACGAGCTCGCCGGAGACATCGACGCCGATTCCGGCGGAACGTGCATCGACATTCGGTCCAGCGATGTCGTGTTCGACGGCAACGGGAACACGGTGGCCGGTGCCGGAGCCGACGGTTCGGTCGGCGTGCAGGTGTACCGCGGCAGCGACAGCGACGACCGACTGGTCAACGTGACTGTCCGGGATCTGCAGCTGACCGGCTGGGAGGACGGGGTCGTGGGCGGCCCGCCCGTCGACAGCCCGGGCCCGCGGCTCGAGCTCGCCGATGTCGCCGTCGAAAGCGGAGGTGTCTCGCTGTACGGCGTCGACGACAGCGTCCTGCGGGACGTCACGGTCGCGGAGGCGGACATCGGCGTGTACGTCTGGGCGACGACGAACCTCACCGCCACGGGACTCGAAATCGCTGACGGCACGGGCGAGGGGCTGTTCGTGACCGAGCTCACGGCCGACAGCGTGTTCCGCGACCTCACCGTCACGGGGAACGACGGCGGCGGGGTCTACTTCAGCACCGACACCGAAGGGAACACGGTTTCGGACGCGACGATCCGGGGGAACGGCGAGTTCGGCGTCCGATACTCCGACTCCCGCGGCAATCTGGTCAGGAGCGCCGCGATCGAGTCGACCGACGGCCCGGGGATCTCCGTCGACACCGCGGACGACGAGCGGTTGGTCGACGTCGCCGTGCGCGGCTCCGCCGACGGCCGCGCCGTCGAGATCGAAAACGGCGGGAGCCTCGGCTTCCGAAACGTCTCCGTCGAGGGGGTCGCGTCGCTGGACACGCCCGACGGCGATCCCGTCGTCTTCGAGCGGACCGAGGACGGGCCGATCGTGATCCGCGCCACACAGCCGGATGCACTGGCACCCGTCCCGCCGGGCGAGCCGTTGAGCGACGGTGCGGTCCAGATTGTCGGTTCCAGTGCCGCGGTGTCCGTCACGTTCGCCGTCTCGCCGCCGGACGGGACGACGCCGCAGCTCTACCGCGTCACCGACGGGGAATGGACCGCTATCGAGGACGCGACCGGCACGACGCTGACGACGAGGATCTCCGGTACTGAGGCCGTGGCGCCGTTCCCCGCGTCCGTGACCGACACCGGTCCCGACGACGCCGACAACGACACGGCGGGGACCGGGCCCGTCGGGGACGGAACGACGCTCCGGGTGCTCTCGACGGCGGACAACGAGTTCGAGTACGAGATCACGATCGACGGCACCGCCGAACCCACGGAGACGGACACCGAGGCTGCGGACTCGGACGACACGGTCGAACGGAACGGCGACGGGACCGTGACCATCGCTGGATCCACCGGGAGCAACGCGGGCGACGCCTTCGAGATCACGGGCGAGATACTCGATGTGGAAGTCAGCGGCGTCGAGGACGGCTACCGGTTCGTGTTCGGCGGCGAGGACGTCACGGAGACGGTCGCACCGACGGGTGAAACCTCGGTCGACAGCACCGCCGACGACGCGACCGAGGAGGAGTCGTCCGGGGATGCCGAGCCGTCGATACTGCGGGTGCTCTCGACGGCGGACAACGAGTTCGAGTACGAGATCACGGTCGAGGGCACCGCCGTGCCCACGGAGACGGACACCGAGGCTGCGGACTCGGACGACACGGTCGAACGGAACGACGACGGGACCGTGACCATCGCCGGGTCCACCGGGAGCAACGCGGGCGACGCCTTCGAGATCACGGGCGAGATACTCGACGTCGAGATCAGTGGCGTCGAGTCGGGGTATGCGGTCCTGCTCGATGGAGCGGTGATCGTGGACGGCGAGAGTACGTCGGGGGACGGAGAGTAGCGGATCTCAACGGAGCCGGACATCTTTTTGACTGATGACGAGCGACTCGTAGGCAGGTCCCCGAGACCGAGATCACCAATGGAACTCGACAACTTCGTTTCACAGCACTCGCCCGGAGAAAGCGACGACCGCTTCGAACTGGAGAACAGCAAGCTCCTCGACATCGACGTCGACGGCACGGTCCTCACGAAGGCGGGATCGATGATCGCGTATCAGGGCGATCTCTCGTTCACCGGCAGATCGTCGGCCGAGGGCGGGTTGGGCGGCTTCATCAAATCGAAGGTGTCCAGCGAGGGGACGCCCGTGATGGAGGTGGAGGGCACGGGACAGCTGTACGTCGCCGATCAAGAGAAGCAGATCCAGGTCCTGTCGCTGGCCGACGGCGAGTCCATCTCGGTGAACGGGAACGACGTCCTCGCGTTCGAGGCGACGGTCGACTACTCGATATCGACGATAGGTAGCCTCGGGGGCGCATCCGCTGCGGGTCTGACGAACGTCTTCCTCACTGGACCCGGACTGATCGCGATCACCACTCACGGCGACCCGCTCGTGCTCGAACCGCCGGTGAAGACCGACCCGGACGCGACCGTCGCGTGGTCGGCGGACCTCTCGCCGAGCATCAAGACGAACCGGAGTCTGAGCGACGCGATCGGGCAGTCCTCCGGCGAGACGTACCAGATGGAGTTCACCGGCGATGGCGGATTCGTCGTGGTCCAGCCGTTCGAGGAGCGCCCGGGTCAGCACGAAGCCTGATCCGCCTCCCCGCTTCGTTGCCGCCTTCGACCCCGGAATCTTTGTCCGCGGCCGCCGAGTGCGGGATGTGAACGTTCAGGTGTACGGGCCGCTCCGCTCGGCGACGGGATCGAAAACCGTCGAGATCGATCCCGGGTCGACGCCGGATCGACGGACCGTGCGCGATGTCCTCGACGCGCTGTGTGCGGCCCACCCGCGAGCGGGGTCACACCTCAGAGACGAGGAGGGGTCGTTGCGTCCGAGCGTCCGGGTGACCGTCGACGGCGACCGGGCGGACCTCGACGACGACTGCCCGGCCGACGCGGAGGTGCGGGTGTTCCCCGCGATGCGTGGAGGGTAGTCGACCTACAGTCCGTACTGCGCGCGGACCGTCTCCGCGAGCCCGACCCCCTCCAGCTTCTCCATCGGGACGAGCATGGAGAGCTGGACGACGCCCGGCAGCCGAGCGATCTCGACGCCGCCGGTGAACGTGCAGCGACCGCGGACCTCGCCCTCGGTCATGTCGAGGAGGTCGCCCGCGCGGTCGAAGGCGTTCTCGGTCGCGTCGTTGATCGTCGCGCCCGAGCCGACGACCTGGAGCGGCGCGGCGTCGTGCAGTTCGTCCACGTCGTACTCGTCGGCGACGACCCGACCGGCCTCCCGCTCGTCGTCGGTGTACGGTTTCGCGATGTGGGGCAGGTCCTCCTCGTTGGGGAGCAGGATCGGCCCGCCCAGTTCGAGGTCCTTGATCACCTCGACCTCCAACTCGGTCCGCCCGCTCACGTCGGTCGTGTGTAAGGAGAGCTCGCCGTCGCCCTGGTTCGCGTGGAGGTCTCCGACGTAGAGGCCGGCGCCGTCGACGCGGACCGGGCAGATCAGCGTCGCGCCCGGCCGGACGTCGTTGGAGTCCATGTGGCCGTCGGTGCGCGCCTCCAACTCCGACTCGTCAGCGAGTCCCCAGTCGTGGCTCGCGCCGATGAGGAACTGGCCGAAGTCGCCGGCGTTGTGCGAGTCGGGGAACTCGCGGGCCGGCGTCGTCCCGATGTTCCCGATGAACGGCCGAAGGCGACCGAGCGCGCCGGGCATCTCGTCGGGGCCGTACAGCAGGATCGGGTGCTGTCGGGAGTTCTCCGGCAGCGCGATCGCCTCCTCGGCGGTTTCGGAGAGTCGCCGGGCGCCGTCCTCGTCGACGGTGACGCCGACCGTCTTCTCGTCGTCGAAGGCGACGGTGTAGCCGTACTCGAAGCCGAACGACGAGGCGTTCGCGCCGCACTCGGCACAGCGGATCGCCTCCTCGCCGGTCCCCTCGACGACGCTGTCGGGCCAAGCGACGCCGCATTCGGGACATTTGTGGTCGACGAACGGGTCGTCGCCGAAGGCGCCCTCGCGTTCGGCCATGCTCCCGGTACTCGTGGCCGCGCTGGTCACCTCGACGTCCTTGATCCGGACGACGAGCGCGTCGCCCGGTTCGGCGTTCTCGACGCGGATCGGTCGGGTCACCTCGTGACCGCCCCGGAACTCGGGCGTGATCATCGGACCCCAGCACGCCGGCGGCGTGTGCGTGCGAACGGTTCCGCCGTCGGCGACGGTTCCCGCCCACTCCTGATCGGGGCCGACGAGGCCGAGCGTGAACGCGTCGACCTCGAGTTCCTCTTGGATCTGTTGGGACATGCAGTCATACCTATGTGTGCCGATCGCATAAGCGTCGCCGCCGGGAACTGCTCGCCGGAGTCGCCTGCCGCCGCGTTCGGAGGGCTTCAGATCGGAGATGCGACACCCGCGTCGGCTCGCCGGGCAAGCGAGCCCTCCCAACGGGATTGTATGTCGGACACACAATCCTTATGTCGGCCGAGAACGTTAGTTTCCCCGTACAAATGCCCGATTCGATGTCCGAACAACTCCAGCGGGACATGGAGTGCGAGGGGCTGCTGGAGTGCTTCCACGGCCTGAAGCAGCTCGACAAGGACTGTTATCAGACGTTGGTCTCCGCGGACTCGCCGCTCACTATCGACGAGGTCGCCGAGCGCGTCGATCGCGAGCGCTCGACCGCCTACCGCGCGGTCCAGCGCCTCCTCGATGCCGGGTTCATCCAGAAGGAACAGATCAACTACGATCAGGGCGGATACTACCACGTCTACAGTCCGACCGACCCGTCGGAGATCGCCGACGACATGCAGCGCATGCTCAACGACTGGTACGCGAAGATGGGACAGCTCATCGGCGAGTTCGAGACGAAGTACGAGCAGCCGGAGCGCGTCCCCGTCGAGAACTGAGCGGCGACGGGATGACTGGCCTCCGGTTGGCTCCCGGTCTACCTCCCACCGAGGCGGATGGCCCTCAGACCTATCTTGTATTTCGACCCCACTACTGATTTCGCTGAAGCCGTCGATTGACGAATCAGGGTTCCGATGGCTCCCAGAGTCTTGGGTACAGACAACAATATTAATTGAGTGCACGCGCTACCACGAGGTAGAGCCATGACCGAAGCAGCATACGACCCCGACAAGACCGTTGATGCCAGGGGCGCGGCGTGTCCCGGACCGTTGATGGACCTGATCGGCGCGATAAAGAGCGTCGACTCGGGCGCGATCGTCCGACTCCGCAGCGACAACGAACAGTCGACCACGGACGTGCCCGAGTGGACCGAGGAGTCGGGCAACGAACTGCTGGAACTGGTCGAGACCGACGACGGCTACGACTTCTACGTGAAGAAAGCATGACCGAGGAGATCGTCATCGTCGGCGCGGGGACCGGCGGGAGCGTCCTCGCGAACGACGTGGCCGAGCGGCTCGACACCGAGATCGACGCCGGAGACGTCCGGGTGACGCTCGTCAACGACGGCCCGGACCACGTGTACAAGCCGGTGTGGCTGTACGTCCCGTTCGGGAAGCGCGAGTCCGAGGACGGCCGTCGCCCGCTCTCACAACTCGTCGACGACCGCGTCGACCTGCGGATCGACCGCGTGACCGACGTCGACACCGACGCCAAGCGGATCGAGTACCGCGACGGCACCGGCCCGAACGAGTACGACCACCTCGTGCTCGCGACCGGGTCGACGCTCGCGCCCGACGAGGTGCCGGGCCTCCGGGAGGGCGGGTACAACTTCTACAGCGAGGACGGCGCGGAGGCGCTCCGGGAGGAGCTGCTGTCGTTCACGGAGGGCCACCTCGTGCTCAGCGTCGTCGGGACGCCGCACATGTGCCCGGCCGCGCCGCTCGAGTTCGTCTTCATGGCGGACGCGTGGTTCCGGGAGCGAGGGCTACGTGATGACATCGACATCACCTACACCTACCCGGTGAACCGCGTCCACGGCAACCCGAACATCGCCGAGTGGGCGCGCCCGAGGATGGACGAGCGCGACATCGCCGTCGAGACGTTCTTCAACGCCGAGGAGGTCGACCCCGACGAGCAGGTCATCTCGTCGATGGAGGGATCGGAGCTTGCGTACGACCTCCTCGTCGACATCCCGCCGCACCGCGGGGTCGACCTGATCGAGGAGGCGGGCCTCGGCGACCGCGGCTGGGTCGAGGTCGACAAACACACGCTCGAGGCCGAACACGCCGAGGACGTGTACGCGCTCGGCGACACCGCCGCGACGGGCGTGCCCAACGCCGGCAGCGTCGCCCACTACCAGGCGGGCGTCGTCGGCCAGCGGCTCGCGAGCCACGTCCGCGGCTACCCGGCGACGGAGACGTACGACGGCAAGACGCTGTGTTTCATCGAGACGGGTATGGACGAGGCGTCGTTCGTCGAGTTCGACTACGAGAACCAGCCGTCGCCCGCGCCGCCGTCGGAGAAGCTCCACTGGTCGAAGCTGGCGTACAACGAGGCGTACTGGCTCACCGCGCGGGGGTTACTGTAGATGAGCGACTCTGAGACGGCACAGCGGGACGTCGAGTCCGTCGACGGCGACGCGCTCGAGGAGGCGATCGCGGAGAACCCCGAAGCTGTCGCCGAACTCGTCAAGCGACTGGACGCGGTCAACGAGCTGTTGGACGTGCTCGCGCTCGGGGAGAGCGCCCTCAGCGACGAGATGGTCCGGGAGCTGTCGAGCACCGCCGGGACGCTCGCGGAGTCGGCGGACGGCCTCGCGACCGAGGAGACGGTCGCGCTCGCGGCCGCCGTCGGCGACAACGGCGAGGAGTTGACCGAGGCGCTCGACACGTTGGTGACCCTGCAGCGCTCGGGCACCCTCGACGAACTGGCGGAGATCGCCGAGGTCGGATCGCTCGCCACCGCGGCCCTCAGCGACGAGATGGTGCGCTCGCTAGCGAGTACCGGGTCCGGGCTGGGTGAGGTCGCCGACACGGCCGCCGACGAGGACACCCGGGAGGGGATCAAGACGCTCCTCGACGGCGTCGGCGACGCGGAGGCCGAAGCGCCCGAGCGCGTCGGTGCGATCGGGCTCGCCCGCGGGATCAGGGACCCCGAGGTACAGTACGGGCTCGGGTACCTCCTCGCGCTCGCGGGTGCGATCGGCCGAGAGCGGGCCGACGACGCGTAATCGGCGAACGCACCGCCCGTTGATTATTGTACTCGGTCGGTGATTACTGGATCATGGACGAAGTCGATCTCCTCGTCATCGGATCCGGGTCCGGACTCGACGTCGCGAACGCGGCCGTAAATCAGGGTCAGTCGGTCGCCGTCGTGGAGAAGGGACCGCTCGGCGGCACGTGTCTCAATCGCGGCTGCATCCCGTCGAAGCTGTTGTTGTACCACGCGGAGATGCTCGAGACCGTCGAGCGGGCGGGCGAGTTCCACATCGACGCGACGGTCGACGACGTGGACTTCTCGGCGATCGTCCGCGAGGTCAACGAGGAGGTCGAGAGCGACTCGGAGTCGATCCGGGAGGGGCTGCGGTCGTCTCCGAGACACGACCTGTACGAGGGCGAAGGGCAGTTCGTCGACGATCACACCGTCGAGATCGTCGGGGGCGACGACGACGGCACACGGATCCGGGCGGACACGGTGCTCATCGCGGCGGGGACCCGCCCGTCGGTCCCGGCCATCGACGGGATCGACGACGTGGACTACCTGACCAGCACCGAGGCGCTCCAACTGGAGACGCCGCCGGAGCGTCTGGTCATCGTCGGCGGCGGCTACATCGCCGCCGAGTTGGGCCACTTCTTCGAGACGTTCGGCAGCGAGGTGACGATCGTCGGTCGCCGGCCGAACCTCCTTCCCGAAGCCGACCCCGAGGTCGCCGAGGCCTTCACTGAGCGATACGCCGACCGGATGACCGTCCACACCGGACACGCCGCGACGGCGGTCTCGCGGACCGACGGGAGCGTCACCGTCGAGGCGAAGCCGTACGAGTACGGCGACGATGGCGGGATCGTCGACGACGACGGCGTCTCGGTCACTGGCGACGAACTCCTCGTCGCCGCCGGCCGGACGCCGAACACGGACACGCTGAACCTGAGCGAGACGTCGATCGAGACCGACGAGCGCGGATTCATCGAGACCGACGAGTACCTCCGGACGACCGCCGACGGCGTGTGGGCCCTCGGCGATATCGTGGGCGAGTACCTGCTGAAACACAGCGCGAACCACGAGGCGCAGGCCGTCGTCCGGAACCGCTTCGGCGACGAACTCCAGCCGGTCGACTACAGCGCGATGCCGTTCGCCGTGTTCGCATCGCCCGAAGTGGCGGGCGTGGGTGCGACCGAGGACGAACTCCAAGCGGCCGATCGCGAGTACGCCACCCGGACGTATCGGTACGACCGGACCGCCCGCGGGAGCGCGATGAAGGCGGAGGGCTTCCTCAAGGCGATCATCTCGCTCGAGGGCGAGATACTGGGTTGTCACATCATCGGCCCGCAGGCGTCAACCCTCATCGAGGAGGTCGTCGTCGCGATGAAGGCCGGCTCCGGAACGGTCCGTGACATCCGCGAGTCCGTGCACGTCCACCCGGCGCTCTCGGAGGTCGTCCAGCGCGGGTTCTCCGGACAGTTCAGCCGCGGCGGCGACGGTCACACACACTGATTCGGGGGCGGTCGCGCCGGCGAGAGGCGGTCACCGATCCGGGATCTCGGACGGGATCACGGCTCCGACTGCAACGACGGCAGTCCCTCGAGAGCGAACAAATATTCGCCGTTCCGGCAGCCAGTTTCGGTGCAACGAAGACTTCCTTACCAAAGAAGACAATATTAACATACGCGGGCAGCAACTATCGAGTGATGACTAGGTCCAACAAGGACTGGTGGCCAGACCAACTGAATCTGGAGATCCTCGACCAAAACGCCCAGAACACGGGCCCGATGGACGAGGAGTTCGACTACGCGGAGGCGTTCCGATCGCTCGACTTCGAGGAAGTGAAGGCGGACATCGAGGACGTGATGACGACGTCCCAGGAGTGGTGGCCGGCCGACTACGGTCAGTACGGTCCGCTGTTCATCCGAATGGCGTGGCACAGCGCGGGAACGTACCGAACGTACGACGGCCGTGGTGGCGCCTCCGGCGGACGACAGCGGCTTCCGCCGCTCGACAGTTGGCCGGACAACGCCAACCTCGACAAGGCGCGCCGACTGCTGTGGCCGGTCAAACAGAAGTACGGCCGCAACCTCTCGTGGGGCGACCTGATCGTCCTCGCCGGCAACGTCGCGCTCGAATCCATGGGGTTCGAGACGTTCGGCTTCGCCGGCGGGCGTGAGGACGACTACAAGCCCGACGAGTCCGTCGACTGGGGTCCCGAGGACGAGTTCGAACTGTCCTCCGAGGAGCGGTTCGACGAGGACGGGAGCCTCAAGTGGCCGCTCGGCAACACGGTCATGGGGCTCATCTACGTGAACCCCGAGGGCCCGAACGGCGAGCCCGACCTCGAGGGCTCCGCGCAGAACATCCGCGAGTCGTTCGGCCAGATGGCGATGAACGACGAGGAGACGGTGGCGCTCATCGCGGGCGGACACACGTTCGGGAAGGTCCACGGCGCCGACGACCCCGAGGAGCACGTCGGCCCCGAGCCCGCGGCCGCACCCATGGAGGACCAGGGCTTCGGCTGGGAGAGCGACTTCGGTGAGGGCAAGGGCCCCGACACGATCACGAGCGGGATCGAGGGCCCGTGGAACACCACGCCGACCCAGTGGGACACGAGCTACGTCGACAACCTGCTGAACCACGAGTGGGAGCCGGAGAAGGGCCCCGGCGGCGCGTGGCAGTGGACGACGAAGGGCGGCGAGCTCGACGACGCCGCGCCCGGCGTCGACGACCCCTCGGACCGGGAGGACGTGATGATGCTCACGACCGACGTGGCGCTGAAACACGACCCGGACTATCGGGAGGTCCTCGAACGGTTCCAGGAGAACCCGATGGAGTTCGGGATCAGCTTCGCGAAGGCGTGGTACAAGCTCATCCACCGCGACATGGGCCCGCCCGAGCGGTTCCTCGGTCCGGAGGTCCCCGACGAGGAGATGCTGTGGCAGGACCCCGTCCCCGACGCCGACTACGACCTGATCGACGAGGAGGACGCGGCCGAGCTGAAATCGGAGATCCTCGACACCGACCTGTCGGTCTCCCAGCTCGTCAAGACCGCCTGGGCGTCGGCCTCGACGTACCGCGACAGCGACAAGCGCGGCGGCGCAAACGGCGCCCGCATCCGCCTCGAACCCCAGCGTAGCTGGGAGGTGAACGAGCCGGCCGAGCTGGAGACCGTCCTCGACACGCTCGAGGAGGTTCAGGCGGAGTTCAACGACGCACAGTCCGACGACACGAGGGTCTCGCTCGCGGACCTGATCGTGCTCGGCGGCAACGCGGCCGTCGAGCAGGCCGCTGCCGACGCCGGCTACGACGTGGAGATCGCCTTCGACCCCGGTCGGACGGACGCCACGCAGGAGTGGACCGACGAGGAGTCGTTCGAGGCGCTCAAGCCCGACGCCGACGGCTTCCGCAACTACCTCAGCGACGACGCCCCGGGCCGCGCCGAGGACCTGCTGGTCGACAAGTCGGACCTGCTGAACCTGTCGGTCAGCGAGATGACCGCCCTGCTGGGCGGCATGCGCGCGCTCGGCGCGACGTATCAGGACACCGACCGCGGCGTCCTCACGGACGAGCCCGGGACGCTGACCAACGACTTCTTCGTGAACCTGCTGACCATGGACACGGAGTGGGAACCGGTCTCGGAGTCGCGTGAGGTCTTCGAGGGCATCGACCGCGAGACGGGCGAGGTCGAGTGGGAGGCCACCCGCTTCGATCTCGTGTTCGGCTCGAACTCGCGCCTGCGCACCATCTCGGAGGTGTACGCCGCCGAGGACGGCGAGGAGGAGTTCGTCCACGACTTCGTCGACACCTGGGAGAAGGTCATGCGGCTCGACCGCTTCGACCTCGAGTAGCGACGAACCGGGTCGGATCGCCGGCCACGCTCGACTCCCGTCTCTTTGCTCGGTTCGGTAGCGTTCGGAACCCGGCGTTCGGCCGTCCGATCGCCCGTGAACCGAATCCCGGCCGTACTCACTCGCCGGTTTGCGTCGCCGACGCGACGCACACGCCCGGGATCTCCGTCTCGTCGACGCGGAGCGTCACTTCCTCACCTTCCCTCGCGGGTTCGTCGGTCACGACGGTCACCGCCTCGACCGGGTCGCGCGCGATGAACGCCCGGATCCGATCGAGCCACGACTGGCGGCCGCCGCGGCGACCGACGACCACGTGGCGTGAGTCGGCGATCTCCCGAAGCGCGGGCTGCAGGTCGGCCTCGTCGAGCTCCTCCGGCGCGACGGTGTGCACCACCTCGATCGTGATCGTCTCGGTCACGGGCGTGTATTCGGCCCCCGTCGCATCCAGTTGTCGGTCCGTCGGCGTCATCTCGCTGTGCCGTCTCGACCGGTGTGAACGCCCCGGCCGTCCGGGTCCGGTCGTATGAACGCTCCCGGCGGACTCCGAACTGCGCCGGCGTTCATCGAAGAACTGCGCCGGAAGGGCCCCGCGGGTCGCTAGTCCGTCCTCCTGACCGTTATCACCGGAACCGGTGCCGACCGAACGGTCTTTTCGGCGACGCTGCCCAACAGGACCCGGTCGGTTCCGCGGCGGCCGATCGTCCCCATGACGACGGCGCCGATGTCCTCCTCCTCGACGATGTCGAGGATTTCGGCCACCGGACTCCCGTGTTTGAGATGCTGAACGACCGCTCCGACACCGTACGAGTCGGCCCGTGTAGCCACCTCGTCGATGGCGTCGGTTGCGGCCCCCTCTCCGGCTTCCGCCGAGACGGCTGACCGGACATCGAACCCCAGCGACGCGGTATCCACGACCGACAGCGCGTGGACGGTCGCATCGAGCGCCGACGCGAGCGCAAGCCCGTGATCGACCGCTGGAGCCGCCCCGGGGCTGCCGTCCGTCGGAACGAGGATGTCCTCGTAGGGAAACGCGAGCTGCTCGTCCGGCTGCATCCGAGCCGTCAACACCGGGGTCGACGACAGACGGACGACCTTTTCGGTCACACTGCCGAGCAGGAACCGGGAGATCCCCGATCGCCCGTGCGTAGCCATCGCGATCAGGTCGTGCCCGTGCCGTTCGGCGTATCCGGTGATCTCCGAGGCCGGGTTCCCTTGGACGACGTCCGTTTCATAGTCGACGTCGAGCGACGTGAGGGTCCGCTCCGCGTCCGCAACGAGGGACTGCCCGTGTCGAACGAGCGCGTCTACCGGCTCTCCCCGTATGACAGTTATCGAATCGCGTGTCGTGTCGGCGACGAAAAGCACGTGGACCGTCGCGTCTTCGGTGTCGGCGATCTCGGCGACGTGATCGAGAACGGCCTGCGCGCCGTCGCTCCCGTCGAACGGGAGGAGGATGTCGTCGTACATGCCCGGTGGCAAGGAGTACACGCTGCAGTTTATAGTGGTTTGTCACGGGCGCGGTCCACAGTGACACGGCGCCCACCGGGGCACCCCGTCGGTAGATATATAACTAACGTTCGTGATGTTTAACTGTGGAGCGTGATACACGTGAACACCCAACCAACGGGCGAGGCGGACCGAGCGCCCCCCGAGCGTCCCCCCGACAGACCCCGTACAGGGGCTCGCACGGCGATGGCACACGTTGGCTGTGCTGTGGTTGGATTCGCCGCAACGGCGGCGTTCGCCGTCCGGTTCTACCCGGAGTTGGTCGCCGCGGTCGAGCGACTGCAGCCGCAGGTGTTGACCTCGACCGCGTTGGTGTTCGCGCTCTTCTGGGTGTGGGCGGGAGTCTGGGTCGCGGCTGAGATGGCATGGGAGTGGCGGTCTCGGCACGCTCACGCTGAACGGTAGAGACCGGCGAGGAGGACGCTACCGACCCTCCGATCTCACCGTGTCACTCGGTGCGACGGCGGCGGCCGAGCGGAACGCATTTTCCGGTCGAGACGCACCGCGGACTTATGGCGAGCGACACGCTGTACGACCGCCTCGGCGGCCAAGACGGCATCCGAGCCGTAGTCGACGACTTCTACGACAGGCTCGAGGTCGACGAGGAGTTGGGCCCGTTCTTCGAGGACGCCGACATGGAACGGCTCCGGGAGACGCAGACGGACTTCCTGTGTGAGGCGTCCGGGGGTCCGGAGACGTACGACGCGGCGCCGGTCCGCGAGGCGCACCTCCACGTTCCGTTCACGCCCGACCACATCCAGCGAGCCGTGGACCTGCTGTACGAGAGCCTGGAAGCGTTCGACGTCGACGAGGCGGACGCGGACGCCGTCGTCGAGGCGGTCGCCGCCTACGAGGCCGATCTTCTGGCGGGGCGGGACGACGACGGCGAGTGAGTGAGGGGCTACCCGTCCAGGGCGCCGTTCAGCACCTTCGCCGCGACGAGGACCGGGTCCCAGACGGGACTGAACGGCGGCGCGTACGCGAGGTCCAGCCGTTCGACCTCGTCGACGGCGAGTCCGCCCTCCAAGGCGGTCGCGACCGTGTCGATACGAACCGCCGCCCGGTCTTTCCCGACGATCGACCCTCCGATGAGCCGCCCGCTCTCGCGGTCGGCGACGAGCGTGACCGTCGTCTCCTCGTTGCCCGGGTAGTACCCGGAGCGCGAGCCCGCGGTGATCGTCCGCGAGACGGGGTCGAACCCGGCGTCGCGGGCCTCGGCGGCGTCGACGATGCCCGCTCGGCCGCACTCCTCGTCGAACGCCTTCACGACGGCCGTCCCCGCGATGGCGCCGGTCTCGGTCGGCGTTCCGGCCAGCGTCCGTCCGATCGCCCGACCGGCGCGGTTGGCCGTCAGTCCGAGGGGAACCCACGCCGGCTCGTCGGTGACGACGTGGCGGTCCTCCGCGCAGTCGCCGGCGGCGTACACGCCCTCGGCGGTGGTCTCGCCGTACTCGTCGACCGCGATCGCGCCCGACTCGCCCAGTTCCACCGGCGTGTCCTCGACGATCTCGACGTTCGGCGCGACGCCGACGCCGACGACCGCCATATCAGCGTCGACGGTCGTCCCGTCCCCGCACCGAACGGCGGTGACACGCCCCTCTTCGCCGAGGAGTTCCTCCACCTCGGCGTCGAGGTGGAGGGCGACCCCTCGCTCGCGGAGGTGTTCGACGACCGTCTCCCCGACCGCCTCGCCGAACGTCGGGACCGGCAGCTCGGAGCGCTGGAACAGGTGCACGTCCACGTCCCACGCGTCCAGCGCCTCGGCCATCTCGACGCCCACGTATCCCCCGCCGACGATCGCGGCGGTCTCGGGCGGCTCCATCGCGCCGTAGCGGGCGACCATCTCCCGGTCGACGTAGTCCTCACCCCCGAGATCCTCGACGGCGAACGTCGCGGGCGGCGTCAACAGCGCGCGGACGGCGGCCGCCGAATCGAGCCCGTGGATCGTGAACGCGCCGGTCAGGTCGCTTCCGGCGATCGGGGCAGTCCGGGCCCGCGCGCCGGTCGCGACGACGAGGTCGCCGTACCGCTGTTCGAAGGAACCGTCCGGCCCCTCGACCGCGACCGTCCGGGCCTCGGTGTCGACGCCGACGACCTCGTGTCCGCGCCGGAGGTCGATCCCCCGCTCGGCGATCTCCGCGGGCGACAGCGACAGCAGGTCGTCGAGCGTGTCCACCTCGCCCTTGACGAAGTACGGCTCGCCGCAGTGGGCGTACGACACCCACCTGCCGCGCTCGAACACGATCACCTCGCGATCGGGGCCCTCACGGGAGAGCTTGCTCGCCGCGCTGAGCCCCGCCGCGTCGCCGCCGACGATAACGACCGGATCTGTCACACGAGCAGTCGACCGGGAACCGACTTACAGCTATCGCCGACGGTCCCGTCGGGCGCACGTCCGTGAGTCCACCCGCGAGGGCCGCCGCCTCAGGACAGTCGCTCGCTCGCGATGGCGGCGCCCTCGTCGAGCGCCTCCAGCTTCGCCCACGCGATCTCGGGATCGACCATTCCGAGTCCGGCCTGCGTGCCGAAGCCGCAGTCGGGCGCGGCGACCAGCGTCGTCGAGTCGTCGACGGCGTCGGCGACGCGCTCCAGCCGGTCGGCGATCGTTTCCGGATGGTCGATGACGTTCGTCTTCACGTCGACGACGCCGGGGATCAGCGTCCAGTCGTCTGGAACGGGCTGCTCGGCGAACGCGCGGTACTCGTGCTGGTGACGGGGGTTCGCCTGTTCGACGCTGAGCCCGCCGATATCGGCCTCGTAGATCTCGGGGAGCATGTCGACGAGATCCGTGTCGAGGTGGTGGGGGCCCTCGTAGCTCCCCCAGCAGGTGTGCAGGCGCACCTGTTCGGCTGGGACGTTCGACAGCGCCTCGTTGAGCGCCTGCACGTGCAGGCTCGTCGCCGCTTTGATCTCCTCCAGCGGGGCGTCGGCGTAGGCCGCGGTGTGGCCGATCGTGAGCAGTTCCGGCGCGTCGATCTGCAGCGTCAGGCCGGCGTCGGCGACGAGTTCGTACTCCTCCGCCATCGCGTCGGCGACGGCGAAGAGGTACTCGTCGTAGGAGTCGTAGTGCTCGTTGACGTGCGTGGCGGTGACGACGCTCGGCGACGCGGCGGTCATGAACGTGTCCTCGAAGTCGGCGTCGACGGCGTCGACCGCCTCGTGGAACCCCGCGATCTCGGCTTCGGCCTCCTCGCGACCGGTGTACTCGACCGGCCCGGCGACGACGGGGTGCATCGAGAGGTCGATGACGTCCGTCTTGAACGTCTCCTCGGCGTAGCCGGGGAACTCCTGGAGGTCGGCCCACAGCTCCTGCTCCCGTTTGCCCTCGATCCCGCTGAGTCGGTCCGCGACGTACCAGTTGAACGAGACGCGGGACTGCTCCCCGTTGTTGGCTACGTCGATACCGACCTCGGCCTGTCGCTCGACTACGTCGCGCGTGGCGTCCGCGACTACCTCGTCCCACTCGTCGGCGTCGACCTCGTTCCCGCTCTGCCGGTCCGTGAGGAGATCGAGTAGCTCGGGCGGTCGCGGGAGGCTTCCGATGTGTGTCGTTCGGATCTGCTCGTCGTTTGCTGTCATGAGTACGTGCTTGCGTAATACCTCCGAGCCACAATATAACTCGGGGTACTCTCAATTCGACGGTGGTTCTCACGGTCCGCCTCGAATCGTCAGTCACCGACCGCCGGTCGTCCCGACGTATCCGCGGATCACCGACGCCTCGGCCTTTCGGACGAGTTCGCCCGCAGTGCTCGTCGAACAGTCGAGCGTCGCCGCGACGTCGGCTACCGTTCCCTCCCGCGGGACCTCGTAGTACCCCGCCGAGACGGCGGCGTCGAGCGCCGCACGCTGTCGGTCGGTGAGCCGGGCGGGGGGACGCGTTCGTTCGAACCCGTGCACGCGTTCGATCGTCAACGCCCCGAGCTCCGAGAGCCGATCGTGGAACGTACTGAGGGCCGATCGCTGTCCCACGGCTTCGAAGCGAACGGGGCCGGTGTCGAAGAACACGACCGGCGGGAGGAACACCACCCGCGCGTCGCCGATCGTCTCGAGCAGCGCCGTCGAGAACTCGTACTCACCCTGACGGAGAAACGCGTACGTGCCGTCGTCGCCCTCGACGAAGTGCGATCCGAGGAGCGAGTCGATCTCACTGACGGCCGTTGCTGTCGCGTCCGGCCCCCCGTCACACCAGACCAACGTCGTCGCGTCGGCGGTCGGACTCCACATCAACAGCTCGGTCCGCGTGATCTCCGTCCCCTCGATGATTCGTCGGTGGAGCGGATGGACGAACCGATCGGGGTAGGTGATCGAGAACTGGATCCGTTTCATTCCCCACGAATCGGAGTCGGCGGCCCGGGTTATCAACGGTTCCTCCCGAGCCGGTCGTCCGCCGGACACCCGATCGGAGGCCTCGAGGCGGTCATCGGTCAGCCGCCACCACATCGGGAATACACCGAATGAGCGTCCGAAGGTGATCCGCACCGTCGAGTTCGTGTATCTCGGCCGTCGGGATCGCCCGTTCGAGGCCACGGGCGGCGGCGAACGGGACGTTCGTGTCGGCCGTTCCGTACCACAGGTCCACGTCCGCTTCGATCGCACCGAGGTCTACCCCCCAGTCCGTCGACGTGGAACGGAACTCGGCGACTGCACCGCACCGGTGGTGCGCGAACGCCTCGACGAAGTCCGTCTTCACGGTCTCGGCCACGCGATCCGGGACCGGGTCGCCACCGTCCGATGCGGTGTATTGTCCGACGACGAACGAGGGGTCCAACCGCGCTGCACACCACGCCTGCCCGCGGAAGAGTCCCCCGAGCACGCTCGGTGCTCGCGTCGCAATCGTGGCGAGCAGTCGCTGTACCGCAGGCGTGTCCCCGCCGACCGTCGGCGGGGCCGCCCCGGCGATCACGTCCACGTGGTCGACCCGTTCGGGGTGTGCTCCCGCCGTCGAAAGAGCGTACGGGCCCCCACCCGAGAACGCGACGAGCCGCGCGGTGTCCACGCCCGCGTCGTCGAGTACCGGCGTGACGAACTCGGCGGCGTCGGCGACCGATCGGTTCGGCCACGGCGATGAACGACCGTATCCGGGCCTCTCAGGGGCGAGTACGCGGACGTCGTGCCTCCGAGCGGCGCGATCGAGCAGCGCCCCGAGGCGACGGGATCCCGGCGTTCCATGGAAGAAGACGAGCGGGGTTCCGTTCGATCGGCCGTACTCCGCGTACGCGATCTCTCGTTCTCCGTCGACGCGAACGATACGGGTCTCGCTGCGGTTCCGGTCTCTCTCGTCGCTCGACGGAGCGGACATCGTCATCGGTCGGTGGTTGTCATTGCTGCTCCGTGTCGGTGGTGCCGGACTGGTCCGCCGGTTTAAGTATTGTCTCGATGACCACCGTTCACGATTAGCACCCGGCTGGAATCGGTTGGACGATATATCGCCTCCCGAGACGACCCGTCACGTGGATACGATGACTGTGTCAGATCTGATGCGGACCGAAGTCGTCACCGCCCGAGCGGACACGCACGCCAGCGAGCTTGCCGCGCGGATGCGCGACGAGCAGGTCGGGAGCGTCGTCATCACGGAGGAGGAACGGCCGACCGGGATCGTCACCGACCGCGACCTCGCGATCGGCGTCGTCGCCGAGAGCGGTGACCCCGAAACCCGAACCGCTGCCGACGTCATGAGCGACGAACTGACCACGGTTCCGTCCGATACCGGCGTATTCGAACTGTGCGACGAGTTCGCCGACGCCCGCGTGCGGCGGATGCCGGTCGTCGACGGCGACGGCGCGCTCGCCGGCATCATCAGCCTCGACGACCTCCACGTGATGCTCGCCGACGAACAGCACGACCTCTCCAGGGCCGTTCAGTCGGCGATCCCGCCGTACTGAACCTCATCGACGTGTCGCCGGGGAGTGCAGCGTGTCGGCACATCCCACAGTACGTTCAAACGCGTGGGGCTCGTGCGCTCCGGCACATGATGCTCCCCACCCACGCGCTCGCCGGCGCGGCCCTCGCGGTTCCGCTGGCGACTGTCGCGCCCGAGGCGGCCGCCGTCGTGCTCGCCGCGGGGCTACTGGGCGGCGTCCTCCCCGACATGGACCTGTACGTGGGGCACCGTCGGACCCTCCACTTCCCGGTGTACTACTCCGCGGCGGCGGTCGTCGCCGTCCCGTCCGCGTTCGTCCTCGGTACGACTGCAAGCGTTGCGCTCGCCGCCGTCCTCCTCGGCGCCGCCGTCCACAGCGTCGCCGACGTGTTCGGGGGCGGGCTCGAGCTTCGCCCGTGGGAGGCGACCGCCGACCGCGCCGTCTACGACCACTTCAACGGCCGCTGGATCGCCCCGCGCCGCTGGGTCCGGTACGACGGGGCCCCCGAGGATCTCCTGCTGTCGGCGAGCCTCGCCGCCGGGTTGTGGGGCGTCGTCGACGGTGAACTGCGGACCGTCGTCGCGGGCGCGCTCGCGATCGCGGGCGCCTACACGGTCGTCCGTCGCGTCCTCCCGAGCGTCGTCGAGGCGCTCGTGCCCGCGCTCCCGACTGCCGTCGTCTCGTCGCTTCCCGCGCGCTATCGACCGTCGGCAACGGCCGGTCCCGCGTCCGGTTCGGATGTCGATCGCGGCGAGCACGGTCAGACTCGCTCCGGTCGCGCCGCGCGAGACGGTCGGTAACCATGCATGACGCGGCCCATCTCGCCGCGACGCTTCTGCAGGCCGGGATCGTCATTGGGGGGCTGGTCGCGGTCCGACGGTCGAACGCGGCCGCCGCGGTCAACGCCGTGTTCGCGCTGGCGGTCGCGTTCCTTCCCGCCGGTCTGTCCATAGCTGCGCCGGCGACCGTCGGGAAGGCAGTGTACGCTACTTCGGAACTGCCGCTGTGGCTGGCGTTCGCCGGACTCATCCACGTCGTCGGGATGCTCGGCTGGTACGACACCGTCTGGTGGTGGGATCACCTCACCCACACCGTCTCGGCCGCGCTGCTCGCCTCGGTGGTGTACGGCGGCTTCGTCGTCGCCTCCCGCTCGTCCACCGAGCTTGCCCTCCAGACGACCGGGATCGCTGGCGCAACGGTCGGCCTGGTGTTCGCGATGGGCGTGTTCTGGGAGCTCGGGGAGCTCCTCGCGCGGGACGTCGCCGAGTGGCTCGATATCGAACCGGTGTTGGTCCACTACGGCTGGCGCGACACGGCCCTCGATCTCGTGTTCGACGTCGGCGGCGCGCTCATTGTCGTCGCCATGGACGTTCGACTGTTCGTCTCGATCGCATCCGTGTCGCCGTCAGCGACGCGAACCGCGTTGCAGTGGGGCGGATGGGGTGTCGCCGGCGGGTCGGTGTTGCTGACGACGGGAGTGCTCCTCGCGCACTACAGGAGCGAGTCGAGGTAAAACACGAACAGCCCCACGGACGTGAGCACCCCGAGCACCGCGGTCACCGAGACGCGCCCGACCGTCAGCGGCGCGGTGAAGCCGCTCGTGTCTTCGGGGCGCACGTACCGCAGGCGGACGAGCGCACCGTTCACGGCGACGAACACGACCAACAGCGCCGCGTTCGCCACGCCCGCGACGACGACGAGGTCGTCGAGCAGGACGAACGGGACGGTGAGCGCCGCGACGAGCGCGATCGCGAGGTGCGGCGTCTGTCGCTCCGGATGAATCCGCGAGAACGCGGTCGGAAACGAGCGGTACTCCGACTTCGAGACGCCGTACGTCAGCCGTGAGGTCGACACCAGCAGGATGAGCACGGTGTTGGCCGTCGAGGTGAGCGCGATCGCCCCGACGAGGCTTCCGACGGCCGCGCCGCCGCCCGCCTCGGCGACGAGCGCCAGCGGCGAGCCCGATGCGCCGAGCGCCGCAGGGTCGACGAGGCCGACCGCCGAGAGCGCGACGAGCACGTACAGCACGGTCGTGATGACGATCGCGAGGACGACCGCCCGCGGGATCGTCCGCGTCGGGTCCTCCGTCTCCTCTGCGACGTTCACGATCGACCCGAATCCGAGATACGCGAAGAACACGAGGAACGTCGCCTCGACGACGCCGAGGCCACCGGACGGAACGGCGAACACGTCGACGCTTCCCCACGTCCTCGCGCCGACCCAGATCACGATCGCCAGACCGCCGATCTCCGCGACCGTGAACACGAGATTGAGCTTGGCGGAGAGGTCGATCCCCCAGTAGTTGACCGCGGAGGCGACGAGCACGAGCGCGAGCGCAGCGACCGCGGTCGACACGCTCACGAACCCGGTGAGATACCCCGCGAACGCGATGGCGACCGCGGCCGCCGACACGACGCCGACGAACACGCGCAGCGCGGCGACGAACTCCGCGAGACGCTTGCTGTCGAACGCCTCGCGGACGTACACGTAGTCGCCCTCGCCTCGCGGGAACCGAGACGCCAACTCCGCGTAGCTGAGCCCCGTGAAGGACGCGACGACCGCCGCCAGGAGGAACGCCAGCGGGACCGACTCGCCGGCGACGCCGGATGCGGCGCCGAGGATCGCGTAGATCCCCGCACCCAGAATGAGGCCGACACCGTAGACGACGACCTCGAACAGGCCGAGATCCCGACGGAGCGACGGCGACGCAGCGCCCGACGCACCGGGTGCGGCACCGTCGGTGGCCGCCAAGGCGACACCGTCGGTCCCGGACGCGTCACTGTCCCCCGTTCCGGGGTCGTCCGGGACGCTCACACGTCGGGGCTCGACTCCTTGCGCCCGGTGAGGCTGTCGGGGACGAGCCGGTAGAACTCGAACTGCACGTCGGCAGTGGGTCGGCCGAAGATATCGACGAGGGGGATCCCTACGCGATCGAGTCCCGCCAACGACTCCGTCGAGATGTCGCTGTCGGTGGTCCGTTCGAGTCGACCGGACGCGACGACGCTGTGCCACTGATCGTCGACGGTGTCGTAGGTGACGAACGTGACGGCCCGATCGGTCAGGGGCGGTTTCTCGCTGTCGGCGCCGACGGACAGCCGGAAGTAGAACGTCTCCTCGTGTTCGTCGTAGCCGTACGAGACGGGGACGCTGTGGGGCGGTTCGTCTCCGTCGGTTTCCTGGGAAAGCGAGATGACGCCGACGCCGCCCACACCGAGAAACTCGTCGCGCTCGGCGTCGTCCATCGTCACCGGGTCGGGAGCGCTCATACGGGGCGATACGTCACCGATCGTGAAAAAACGGACCGGCCGTTCCGTCCGACTCCCCGGCGTCGCCCGGGCATCGGGATCGGGCACGACGTATTATGTTCTCGTGGATGAACACGTCGTCATGGCAACGGTTCGCCGAATCGTCGTCGACGTGCTCAAGCCGCACAACCCGCCGCTCGTCGAGTTCACCGCGCGCGTGAGCGAGACGACCGGCGTCGACGGCGCGAACGCGCGCCTCATCGAACTCGACCGCGAGGTACAGAACGTCGAGGTGACCGTCGTCGGCGACGACCTCGACTACGACGCCCTCGTCGAGACTGTCGACGGGCTCGGCGGGACGGTCCACTCGATAGACGGGGTGACGTGCGGCGAGTTCCCCGCGGACCAACACTCGACGGCGCCGCCGACGGACGGCGACTGATCGCCCGTGTCGTCGCTGCGCAGTCGCTTCCTTCGGGCGATTCGGCGCGAGGAGGTCCGGGCGATCGCCCGCAGATACTTCGTCTCGAACGGGTTCGACGGGACCTTGACCGGGATCGGGATCGTCGTGGGCGCCGTGCTGTCGGGGATCCCGAACGGCACAGTGGTGATCCGAATCGGACTGAGCGCGGCCGTCGGGCTCGGGACCTCGGCGGTCTGGAGCGTCTGGGAGATCGAGCGCGCCGAGACGCGCGCGGAGATACGCAGGCTCGAGGCGGCCATGCTCGTCGACCTCGACGACACGCGGATCCAGCGCGAGCAGTCGACGACGCGGCTGGTCCACTCAGTCGCGAGCGGACTCGGTCCGTTGCTCGGGATTCTGCTCCCGCTCACGCCGTTTCTCTTCGAGGGGGGAGCGCTCACGATGGTGAGCGCCGGGTTCGTCTCGGTCGCGATCGCGGTGTGCGTGCTCGGCGCCTTCGGTGCGTACATGGGGTCGATCTCCGACCAACGCTGGTACGTCGCCGCCGGGCGAATGGGACTGGCCGGGATCGTCGTCGCCGCGATCAATCTCGTGCTGCCGGCGTGAGTCGCCCCGATCGTTCGGGACCGCCGCTCACCAGTGCATCGCGCCGACCGTGGCAGCGGCATCGAGCGTCGCGTACGTGTCGGCGCCGCCCTCCGCCTCGTAGACGACCCAGTCGATACCGTGCTCGCGGGCGGCGTCAGCGACGGCCGCAACGTCGAGATCGCCGTCCCCTACGGGGACTGTCGTCTCCGCGTCCGCGTCGTAGTCCTTGAGATGGACGAGGTCGATCCGGTCGCCGTACCGCGCGAGTATCGCCAGCGGGTCGGCTCCGGCGGCGCCGGCCCAGCCGAGGTCCAACTCCAGTCCGACCCCGTCGGCCGCCGACAGCAGTCGATCGAGAGCCCGGTCCCCACCGACCTCCACGAACTCCTGGTCGTGGTTGTGGTAGTGGAGCGCGATCCCGTGCTCGGCCAGCGTCCGCGCTGCCGTCGAGAGGCGATCCGCGGCGGTCCGGATCGACCCGGCCGTCTCGAAGTGCTCGGGCCCGAGCCACGGCACGATCACGTGATCACAGCCGAGCGTGTGACACACCGAGGCGACGCCGTCGGGATCGGCCTCGATCGCCGCGAGATCGACGTGTGCACCCGCGCTCGACACGCTGCTCGCGTCGAGGGCAGTGCGGACCTCATCGGGGTCGGCGCCGGCGACGCCGTTCGCGTCGACGCCCGCGAACTCGACCCCCCGGATCCCGGTCTCGCCGACGCGACCGATCACGGTCTCGACCGGGTCGTCGATGTCACGGAGGCTGTACAGCTGGAAGGCGAAGCGGGCGTCGCTCATGCGGGACCCTTCGGGCCCTCGTCGGGGGCCGCGAGTACCGACTCCGGGAGGTACGCCGAGACGGTCCAGTTGGGCGCGTCGACGACCTCGTTGATCTTCAGGTCGACCGCGGCCGAGCACAGCACGTACGCGTCCGGCCGGGAGAACCCCCGGCGCTCGTGGAGGTGGACGATCATGTCGCTGACCGCCGCCCTCGTCGCGTCCATGAGGTCCGGGGCGATACCCGTCGTCGCGTACATCCGCTCGTCGCGTCCGCCGGGGGTGAACGGTCCGTCCGTCTCGAACTGCGGCCCGTCGACGGGGTAGTCGTCGACGAGATCGAACCGGGCGGTCACGGTCATGGGGGCCTCGATCCCCGTGAGACACACCTCGCCGTCGCCCTGCGCGGCGTGGCAGTCGCCGATCGAGAACAGCGCGCCCGCCGCCTCGACAGGGAGGTAGAGCCGGGAGCCGGCCGTCAAGTGCTTCACGTCCATGTTCCCGCCGACGCGCCGCGGCGGCATCGTCGAGTGGGGGCCGTCGTCGCCGGGGGCGACGCCGAGGTTCCCGGGGAACGGCGCCAGCGGCACCGCCACGTCCGGGGCGTCGTCGTCGGCGAACGTGGCGACCGGCGTCCCGTTCCGACGGGCGTCCAGATCCCACTCCCGGACGTGCGGGTCGCGGAACTCCTCGGGCAGCAGGCCGCCCTCCCGCTCGCCCGGCGGGACCGCGGTGACGCCGTGGCCGCGGTGCTCGAACGCGAGGAGATCGACGGCGAGGGTGTCCCCCTGCTCGGCGCCCGCGACGGCGACCGGCCCCGTGAGCGCGTGGCCCTCCGTGTCGACGGCGAGCAGTTTCTCGACGCTCGCGGGCGGGTCGAGCTGGCCGTCGTAGGCGTCGCGGCAGTCGAAGCGGACGACGCTCCCCGGCTCGACCGTGAGAGCGGGATCGATCGAGGCGTCCCAGTGGTAGTGGACGGCGTCGTCGGCGGACAGTTCGTAGTCGGGAGCGGGCGCGTCGGGGACGGCGAAGCGGCGCTGTGGCACGCATCGTCGTGCGTGTCGGAGCGCTAAAAGTAGTAGCGCGTCCTCGTTCGATACCGTCCCGGACGGATGGGGGCGGCTTACTGGTCAATTGGTTGTGATCGACGCGAATATGTCGATCGACGGACGATCACGTTCAGACATGGGAGCGAACTGCGTCGACGGATCGCGTCCGGGCCCGGACGAGGGCGTTCCGTGATCGTCGTGACGGCGGTGACGGCGATCGGGTTGCTCGCCGTCGGAACGCTGTCGCAACTGTACGGTTTTCGCCTCGGGGGAACGATCGCGATCCCGGTGCTCGCGGTGTACACGCTGAAGAACGTGCTGATGCTTCCGATATTCCTGCTCAGTACCGTGCTCGCGTACGTCGGGCTCCGGGTCGTCAAGGACCAGACGCTCGCGTACGGTCGCGACGAGTTGTTGGTCGCGATGACGATCGGGAGCTTGGTTCCGCTCGGGTTGCTCCTTCTGTTGACCGAGCTGCTCCCGTCCTCGCTGCGCTCGGTGGTCTTCATCGGAAGCATCCTTCCGGGGCTGGCGGCGTACAACTACCACCAGCTGAAGCCGGGGTTCCGGCTCAGAGACGCCGGCGTCGCATCGGCGCTGTTGATCGGGCTCCTCGCGCTCGGTTGGCTCCTCATCTCGCCAAGTCTACGCCCCGTCATCGGCACGCTCACGCCGCCGGCGCTGTACGCCACAACGGCGGACGTGGCGGCGTTCAAGGGCGCCGCCGTGTCCGCGACGCCGGAGCCGACGATCTTCGAGCGACCGATCGCGGTCGGACTGTTCGTGATCGGGGTCGTCCTCTCCGAGCGCGTCCGCGCCCGCTACGGACTCCGGATCGGGCTGATGGCGATGGCGTTGCTCGCCGTGTACGCGCTCGCGAACGTGTGGTTGTTGTTCCTGTACGCGGTCACGCTGGCGGTCGCGTACGCCTTCCTCCAGACGCTGCACCGGGAGACGATGTTGTACGGCCGCGTCACGATCTCGGTGACGACCGCGGTCGCGGTCGTCCTCGTCGTTCCCCTAGTGTTGGTCACCCCGGTAACGAGGGGGCTTTCGGCGTACTTCGTCGGGATCCTCGCGGGGATCAACGCGTACAACTGGCACACTGCCCACCCGGCACGGCGGCTCGACGTCCCGCTGCTCAAACTCGGGACGTTCGCGGTACTGCTGATCGTCGCCCGTGGTGCGGTCGCCCTGGTTCCGGAGGCCGGTCGGGTGCTCCCGATGGGCGTCCCGTCGAAGTTCGGCCCACTCACGGTCGTGGCAGGGCTGTTCGTGGCCGCCGTCGCGTACGGGCTGGTCGAGCGCAGGATCGTCGAAAAGCCCTCGACCGACGACGTGTTCGAGTCGTCGATCCTCTCGGGAGGCGAGCGATGAACGACCCCACCGCGTTCGAGGTGTTCCGGACCGAGACGGGCTGGCGGTGGCGACTTCGGCACGACGAGGCGGTCGTCGCCGTCAGCGACGGTGCGTACGAGACGTCGGGCGGCGCTCGGGAGAGCGTCGACCGAGTTCGGGGCGCGGCGGCCACGCTCGAACACATCGAGACGTCGCTTTCCACCCCCGCGAAGCCGCGCATCAGGGTCGAAAGCGCCGAGTCCGGAGCGTTCCACTCGTGGAGCCTCGTCGACGGGGACGAGACGCTGGCGATCGCACAGCACACCTATCCGACGCGGGAGGAAGCCCGTTCGGAGGCGATGGACGTCGAGCAGCTCGCCTTCGGCGCGCTGCCGGTGTATCTGGCCGGCGCCGACGACGAGGGGGTCGACTTCGACCCGTTCGACGTCGGCCTCTCGCAGGTAGGCGGCGTCCTGTCGACGCTGCTGCGTCGCGGACGCGAACACCGCCGGTACCTCGAGGGAATCGACACGCGGATCGTGGTCTCCGGCATCCGCGGGAAGTCGTCGACGACCCGGCGGCTCGACGACGTGTTCAACCGGCGAGGCTACGACACGTTGACGAAGATCACGGGGAACCAACCCCACCTCATCCGCAACGGCGACGTGATCCCGATCCGGCGAAACGGCCCGCACACGACGCTGTACGAGAACATCAACGTCCTCCGGGAGTTCGGACCGCAGCTCGAACGGTACACGCCCGAGGACGTCGCGATCTTCGAGAACCAGGGGATCACCGAGTACACCACCCGCCTCATCAACGAGCGGTTCGTCAGGCCGCACGTTGTCGTGATCGCGAACGTCCGACAGGACCACCAGGACACCCTCGGGAAGACGCTCCCGGACATCGCCAGGGCGTTCGCGCGGACGGTCCCCTCCGACACGACGGTCGTCTGCGGCGAACAGAACCCGGTGCTGTACGACTACATGCGCGCGGAAGTCGAGAACCAGGGCGCGACGATGGTCCCGGTCGAGATCCCGCCCGAGCACGACGGCCGAATCGGGGCGGAGACCGTCTACGCGACCAACACCGTTCTCCGGGAGCTCGGATATCGCCCCGTCCCGGACGACCAACTCGGCGCGTATCTCGACGCCATCCAACCGGACTGGGTGAGGCTTCCGGGTGGACGGGTGTTCAACGGCGCCGAGGTCAACGACATCGAGAGCACGGAGGCGGTGCGTGACGCGCTCGCCGGCGACGACCCCGTACTGCCGTTCGTGTTTCTCAGGTCGGACCGGCGGAGCCGAACCGCCTCGTTCGCGGCGTACCTCGACACGCTGGCCGAGCGCGGGCTGATCGACCACGCGCACTGCGCCGGCGACTACACCGACGTGTTCGCCCGCAACGTCTCGGTTCCCGTCGAACGACACGACCGTTCGGAGGGGGCCGACGCCGTGCTCGACGACCTCCTCGACTCGGCGGACCCGGTCCTGCTGATGGGGAACACGGTCGACGACTTCATGCGGGACATGGAGGCCGAGATCGAATCACGGGCCCAGATCGCCGACGCCGAGCCGGAACCCGAGTCGGTCGCTCCGGTGACAGTGGAGCCGAGTGAGTAGGGACGCGGTCGAGTCGAAACCTTCAGCCTCGCCGGCAGCGGACAGCAGGTGTGACACGGCATCGAACGTTCGGCCTGTTCGTCCTCCTCGCGGCAGTGTGGGGCTCGGCGTTCATGGCGATCAAGGCCGGCCTCGAGTTCTTTCCCCCGGTCCTGTTCGCGGCGGTACGGTACGACATCGCGGGCGTCGTGATGCTCGCGTACGCCGCGTACACGACCGAGACTCCCGTGCCTCGCGGGCGGGCGCAGTGGGTCGAGGTCGCCGTCGGCGCGGTGCTTCTCATCGCGGCGTACCACGCGCTGTTGTTCGTCGGACAGACGGACCCGACCGTGACGAGCGCGGCCGCCGCGGTCGTCGTGAGTCTGAGCCCGGTGCTCACCACCGGGTTCGCCCGGGCGTTCCTCCCCAACGAGCGCCTGACGGCGCTTGGAGTCGTCGGCATGGTCCTCGGGCTCGTCGGCGTCGCGGTGCTCTCGGAGCTCGACCCCTCCAACCTCCTCGCCGGCAGTACGGTCGCGAAGCTGCTCATCTTCGGCGCCGCGGCGGCGTTCGCGCTCGGCAGCGTCCTCTCGCGCCGCGTCGACTCCGGCCTCCCGATCGCGACCATGGAGGCGTGGGCCATGCTCGGCGGCGCGGTGATCATGCACGGCGTCTCGGTGGCACTGGGCGAGTCGACCGGGAGCGTCACCCTGACCGTGGAGTCGATCGCCGCGCTCGCGTACCTCTCGCTGGCCGCCAGCGCGGTCGGCTTCCTCGTCTACTTCGAGCTGCTCGAACGACTCGGCCCCATCGAGATCAACCTCGTGAGCTACGTCGCTCCGGTCTTCGCGGCGCTTTCGGGATGGGCGTTCCTGTCGGAAGTTCCGACGGCCGCGACCGCGGGCGGGTTCGTTCTCATCTTCGCGGGGTTCGTCCTGCTGAAGCGCCGCGCGATCTGGACGGAGATCTCCGCGTTGACCGAGGTCGACGCGCGGACCGCCGACTGACCGACAGCGAACCGAGGACGGCGGGCTGACCGGTACCGATCTCGTCGCCGCCTCCCGCGGAGTTATTGGCGGCGACGGAGACACCCGGATACCATGGACACGCGACTCGGCGAGTACGTCGACGACTTCACCCGCCGCGACTGGCAGACGCTCGAACCCGGTTCGGTCGAGGACCCGGTTCGGCTGGCGCTCGTCGGCGCCGGGTGGTTCACGGAGGAGTGGGCGCTCCCCGGCATCGAGCGTTCGGCGTTCACGGAGGCGACTGTCGTCACCGACATCGACGCCGACGCCGTCGAGGCGGTCGCGTCCGAGAGCGACGTGACCGGCGTCACGCCGGAGTCGTTCCGTGCGGGTGCGGTCGCCGACGAGTACGACGCGGTGTACGTCGCGACGCCCAACGCCACGCACCTGGAGTACGTGACGGCCGCGGCCGAACAGGGGAAGGCGGTGCTGTGTGAGAAGCCGATGGAGGCGTCGGCCGACCGCGCCGAACGGCTCGTCGAGGTCTGTGCGGACGCGGGCGTCCCGCTGATGGTCGGCTACCGAATGCAGACGGACCCCGTGGTTCGACGGCTGAAGGACCTCGTCGATGCCGGGTTCATCGGCGACACGATCCACGTGCACGCGACGATGTCGCAGACGATGCTCGGCGAACTCACCGGCGATCCCGACCAGTGGCGACTCGACCCGGACCTCTCGGGCGGGTGTGCGCTGATGGACATCGGGATCTACCCGCTCAACACGACGCGGTTCGTCCTCGACGCCGACCCGATCGCGGTCTCCGGCCACACCCGCACGGAGCACGAGGCGTTCGAGGGCGTCGACGAGCACGCGGACTTCCGGCTGGAGTTCCCCGACGGCGTCACGGCGACGTGCACCGTCAGCCAGAACGCGGCCCACGCGAGCAGACTCGAGATAACCGGGACCGAGGGGCGGCTGGTCCTCGATCCCGCGTTCTACGAGCGCGAGGAGCGCGAACTGGCGGTCGAACGCGGCGGCGTGCGGATGGACGTCGAGGTCGACCCGGTTCACCAACTGGAGGAGGAGTTCGCGTACTTCGGCCATCACTTGCTGACGGATAGCCCGATTCACCCGGACGGTCGCCACGCACTGGTCGATTCGCGGGCGTTGGATGCGCTCTACGAGTCGGCCGAGACCGAGGATATCGTTCGACTTCGGGAGTAGCCGGAACGGCTCCTCGAAAGAACTCACGTCGCGGAGTCGCCTTCGGTACGATCCCGGAGATCTCGACGTGGACCTCGTCGACCCTGTGCATAGACGAAGGGTATGAGAACGGCTTTGTACTGTTACCAGACTTCTGACTAATATGGTGTCCTTTGGGAGTATACTCGTTATCGGCCTGTTATTACAACTACTTCTCGCATATCTTACAGCAGAAGACGCTCGTAGCCGTGGCCACAGCTCGATGGCCTGGTTCGTCTGTGTCCTGCTGATCGGAGTCGTCGGAGTCCTTATTTACATACTCATACGAAGAGACACCAGACTGGCGGACGCTGAAAGGCCCGAACCGCTAAACAGCAAAGTCGACCGAGCCATCCGGAAAGGTAGCCCGTACATGGCGATCGCCTTCATCGGGCTACTCCTGTTTTCAATGGTTGGTGGAGTCGTAGCGGAGGCCGTTCATCCTGTGCCCGAGGAGAAGGAGTACTGCGAGACAACGACTGAGGAAAACTGGAGAGGGGAGGAATACGAAGTGACTACCTGTGACAACGAAGACGTCGAGAGATCGGTTCAGAATATGGAGAACATACGGGAGCAACAGGACAAGCGCGCCTCTACTCGGTTCACTATCTCGTTGTTTGGCCTTGTCCTTTCACCAACTGCCCTGTACATAGCGAATAGAAGATACAGCGGCGTTTTTAACAGATCCTCATAGACACACGACCCAGATCGAGATCGTCTCCATATCGGATGGATCGTGATCCCTGTCTCTGGGGATCGGTTCGGCGGGAGCAACGGACTCGATAACCGCCATATCCGTCGTTTCGTGATCAACGTACGATCGCGTGCTCGACTCGTAATAGCGGGGGCGACTCGGCATATCAGCCCCCGACACTCGAGCAGCGATGTTTCTCGAGGGCGGGGCGACCGCGATGTCGGCCACGGCCGGCGCAGCAACCGCACAGACGCTGGAGACGGACGGGTCCGAACGAATAACTGGACGGGACAGCCCCGCTTGGGACTCCCCCACGTTCAGGATACGTTCCTCGTGGAGGGGGCGGCGACACGAGTCCGCCACCGAGTGACGACAGTCAGCCCCGATCGGACTCCCACTGGCTCGCGCTCGCGTCGAGTCGGTGGGCCTCCCGCACGAAGTCGCTGTAGTGGGCGACGATGTCGCCGTGGGTCACGATCCCCACGAGTTCGGCGTCCGTGACTACGGGGAGCTTCTTGACCCCGCCGTCGTTCATCCGTTTGACCGCCGACCTGATCGTCGCGTCGGGTGCGATCGTTTGCAACGGGTGGCTCGCGGCCCTGTCGACCGGGATGTCGTCGAACCCTCGCCCGGTGATCGTGCCGGCGCGGACGATGTCCGTCTCCGTGAGGATCGCCAGCGGCGTTCCATCCTTGGTGATCAGTACGCTCCCGATCCCGGCGTCGAGCATCCGCTGTGCGGCGTCTCGAACGGTCACGCCGGCGTCGCACGTGACGACCTCCCGGGTCATGAGATCGCGGACAAGCATGGTCGGGTGTCGCACGCGGTGTACTCAGGTGTGTCGCTCGGGGTGTCGGATACTGCCGACGGCTGCAATTAGGCCATGTAGCCGCCGTCGACGACGAGCGGGTGGCCCGTGACGAACGACGACTCCTCCGAGCAGAGCCAGACGACCGCGCTGGCGACCTCCTCGGGTTCGCCCATCCGGCGCAGGGGCTTCGCCTGCACGATCTGGTCGATGGTCTCCTCGCCCATCTCGTCGCTCGCGCGGTCGATCATCCCGGTGTCGATGACGCCCGGACAGACCGCGTTCACGCGGACACCTGCGGGTCCGTACTCCGCGGCGGCGACACGCGTGAGCCCGACGACGCCGTGCTTGCTCGCGACGTACGGACCCCCGCCGGCGGCGCTGAGCCCGGCGATGGAGGAGGTGTTGACGATCGCGCCGCCGCCGTTGTCGGCCATCACGGCGAGCTCCTCGGTCAGACAGTTCCACACGCCGGTCTGGTTCACGTCGATCACCCGCTTCCAGTCGTCGAGCGACTGGTCGGCCAGCGGCGCGCTGCTGCCCTCGATCCCCGCGTTGTTGAGCGCGAAGTCGGGGACGCCGTAGGTGTCGACCGTCTCCTCGACGAGCGCCGCCACCTCGTCGGCGTCGCTCACGTCGGTCTCGACGGCGATCGCCTCACCGCCGTCCGCCTCGATCAGCTCTACAGTCTCCGCGAGGTCGTCCGCGTCGATGTCGGCGACGACCACGCTCGCGCCCTCCGCGGCGAACCGCCGTGCGGTCGCTCGTCCGATACCTGCCGCTCCGCCCGTCACGATCGCGACGCCGCCGTCGATTCCGTTCATGATAGGATCAAAACGTGTCAACGTAGCCGGGCGGCAAATAGCCTCCGGCGCACGTCGGCCGCCGTCCGCGCCTCATCGGTGCCGACGACTGTCGGGTGTCTCCTGCGTGACGCCACCGATGGCGTCGGCTACGACCCGGCGATCGCCGGCCGAACGGTCAGGACCCCGACCGAGAGAACGTACGCGATCGTGGCGAGGAGGTAGGTGCCGCCGCCGGCGGCCGGTGTCGCCCCGAAGCCGAGCCCGACGCCCCCGAGCGCGCTCCCGACGGCGGCGACGAGGGGGAGCGCGCAACTGGCGCACGACCCGAGCGCGATCAGGCCGCCGACGCCCGCGGAGGACCCGTATTCGGCGACGTCACGGGCGGCCAACGACACGAGATACGCCAGCGCCCCGTAGCCGACGGCTCGGTAGGGGAACAGGAACAGCGAGACGAGTGGACCGTCGTAGCGCACCATCGGCCCCCACCACGGTGGGAGCAGCACCACGTCGAGCCCGGTCGCTGCGCCCGCCGAGAGCCCGGCTGCGCCGGTGAACCACCCGAGGACGACCGCGTAGCCGGCGCCGACGATGCCTGCAAGCACCAGGACACCGCGGCCCGATTCCGGGCGGTCGGCGTGGCGAACCCCGACGACGGCGGCGGTGATCCAGACGAACGGGATCGCGAGCGTCCGTGGCGCCGCGAGCCCGGCGTCGGTCACCGCGAGATACGCGAGCGCGAGCGCCGATTGCACGCCGAGCGCGAGCACCGCGGTTCTGACGTACCTGGTCGGCGAGTCGACCGAGAACTGCGTGACGAGGCGATTCACGTGGACTCGCCCTCCCCATCCTTCTCGGGAGCGCCGGGAGACCCGGTCGGCCCGCCGTCCGCGACGGCCGGCTGGCGCCCGTCGCGCGTACCCTCGGAGCTCGGATCCGGCGTCACCGACGACGGCTTCTCCCCGTTACCATCACCGCCACTGTTGATTCCCTCGTCGTCGTCCGAATCCGGACCGAGCGAGCGCGCGGAGTTGCCGACGACGAGGAGGCTGGAGGCGGCCATGGCCACGGCCGCCAACAGCGGCGTCACGACGCCGAGCACCGCCGCGGGGACGGCGATCGCGTTGTAGAGGAACGCCCACACGAGGTTCTCGCGGACGCGCCGCCGCGTCGCCGCGAGGGTATCGAGCGCGCGGTCGACCGACCGGAGGTCACGACCGACGAGCACCGCGTCGGCCGCGTCGGCCGCCAACTCCGTCCCCGACGCGACCGCGATGCCGAGATCCGCGGCCGCCAGCGCGGGGGCGTCGTTGCTCCCGTCGCCGACCATCGCGACCGTCCCCGACTCGCGGAGCCGACGGACGGTCTCGGTCTTCGCTTCCGGCGGGAGTCCGGCGTACACCTCGTCGACGCCGTCGGCGTCGCGGAGGCGGTCGGCGGCCGGTCCCTCGTCCCCGGTGAGCACGACGACGCGTCGATCCTCGCCGAGCGCCGAAACCGCCTCGCGCCAGCCCGGACGGGGGTCGTCGACCGCGACGAGGACGCCACGAACGGCGTCGTCCCAGCCGACGTACGCGGCGAGATGACCGTCGGCCTCCGCGGTGTCGTAGCGGTCCCGCAGCTCTGTCGGCACGTGGACGTCGTCCTCATCGAAGAGCGACTCACCCCCGACGGTGACACGCGGACCGCCGTCGACGCGGCCGGAGACGCCGCGACCGGGATGGGTCTCGAAGGATTCGACGGCCGAATCGGGGCCGAACGTGCGCTCGTCGTCCGAGTCGTCGGCGACCCCCGACTCGGCCGCCGCATCGACGACCGCGGCGGCGACGGGGTGATCGGAGCGTGCCTCGACGGCCGCGGCGCGGCCGAGCAGTTCCGCGCGGTCCGTTCCGTCGGCGGGGATCGCCTCCCGAAGCGCCATCTCGCCGGTCGTCAGGGTGCCCGTCTTGTCGAGTGCCACGACGTCCACGTCGTCGGCCGTCTCGACGGCGCTCCCGTCGGTCAACACGACGCCGTTGGCGAGCAGCGAGCGCGTCCCGGCGGCGATCGCCAGCGGCGTCGCCAGCCCGAGCGCGCACGGACACGAGACGACGAGCACCGCGAGGCCGGTGAGCAGCGCCGCCGTGGGGGGCGCTCCGAGCGCCAAGTGGACGAGGAACGCGAGCGTCCCGAGGACGAGGACCACCGGGACGAAGACCGTCGCCAGTGCGTCCGCCAGTTGCTGCGGCGCGCCCTCTCCACGGACGTCCCACAGGAGCGAGACGACGCGATCGAGGGTGCGCTCCGCGCCGTCGTCCGCCTCGACGACGAGTCGACCGTCGGAGACGACGGTCCCGCCGCGGACGGTCGTCCCCGGGCCCCTGCGGACGGGCAGGGACTCGCCGGTGACGAGCGACTCGTCGACGGCGGCGGTCCCCTCGCGGATCGTCCCGTCGACGGGGACGCGCTCGCCGGAGCGCACGACCACTCGGTCGCCGCCCTCGACCGCCTCGACCGGCACGGTCTCGGTGCCGTCGGCGGTGGCGAGGCGTGCCTCCGCGACGCGGTCGCGCGTGAGGTCGGTCAACGTCCCGACGGCGCGGCGCTTGACGCGCTCCTCGTAGTACGTGCCGACGGTAACCGCCATGATCACGACGACGGTCACGTCGAAGTACACCTCGACGCGGCCGAGCAGGATCGCGAGGGTGCTGTAGAGGTAGGCGGTCGTCGCCGCGAGCGCGACGAGGAGGTCCATGTTCGGCTGGCGGGTGCGGACCGCGACGTACGCCCCGCGCAGCAGCGGCGCGCCCGTGTAGCCGAGCACGATCGTCGCCGACACCCAGACGTTCGCGAGGAGGAAACTTCCCGCGCCGCCGCGTAGGTCGAACAACAGCGCCTCCGTCGGCAGCCCGAAGTACGTCGGGTACAGGAAGAGGACGTACCACAGCATCGACATCATGCCGAAGAAGCCGCCGACGAGCAACCGTCCGACCGTCTCGTCGTCGTCGCCGACGCCGTCCGCGTCGGTGGTGGGCGCCGCCGTGTAGCCGACGCCCGCGATCGCGTCGGCGACGGCGCCGGGGTCGGTCCGGTCGGCGTCGTAGTGGACCCGCATCGCGTCCGCCGGGAAGTTCGCGTCCGCGGCCGCGACGCCGTCGACGCCGCCGGCTCGTCCCTCGAGGAACGCCTCGCAACTGGCACAGTGCATGCCGTCGACCCGAAGATACGCCGTCTCGGCGTCGTCCGGGACGGTCGCGTCCGCGTTGCCGGGCGCGCCGCCCGTTTCGCGAACCGCATCCCGGGCCGCGTCTGCGTCCACCGCGACCGGATCGTCGAGCGTCCGCGCGACTTCGAGACAGCCCCGACAGCAGAAGGCGCCGTCCACGCCGGCGTCGGTCACGGGCGGAGTCGGAGTCGACAGCCCGCAGAGTGTGCAGGCGTCGGGTTCCCCGGGGCCGTCACTGCCGACGCTGTCGGCGTCCCTGCGAGCGTCGGCGGCGTCGCTCACGGGGACGGCACCTCGGCGTAGTGCGGCAGATGGACCATCGGAACGGGCACACCGAGCAGTCCGAGGCCGTGCAGCAGGGGGAGCAACCCGAGCAGCAGGAACGCGCCCCCGAGCACGCGGTGGACGCGTCCACGGACCGACGGCGGGACGGCGCTGAGGACCGTGGCGTACCCCACCATCGCGGGGGCGGTGCCGACCCCGAGCGCCCCGAGCGCGAGCGCGCCCACCGTCGGCGACCCTCGCGCGAACGCATAGAGGTATGCGGGGTACAACAGCGGGCACGGAAGGAGCGCGTGCATCGATCCGAGGATCGCGATCTTGGGGCCGTTGGCCCACTCCTCGGCACGATCACCGGCTACCCGTGCGATCCGGGCGAAGACAGTCGAGACCCCGGGGATCGGAACCCGGCCGGGATCCAGCGGTCGGCCGCGAACGTAGCCCGCCCCGACGACGATGACGACGAGGCCGGCGGCGACGCCGGCGACCCCACGGACCACGTCGGCGCCCGCGAACAGGCTCCCGCCGGCGATCGCGGCGCCGCCGAGCGCGCCGAGGGCGGCGCCCACGAGCGCGTACGTCCCGACGCGGCCGAGGGTGAGCAGCCCCTGTTGACGGACGTCGTGCAACGTCACCCGTCCCGACTCGGCGCCGGCGTGCCCGGCGTACGAGGTAACGAGCGGCCCGCACATCCCCAGACAGTGTGCGCCGCCGAGCAACCCGACGAGAAAGAACGCCCCGAGCTCGACCGCGCCCCCGACCACAGCGGTCAACTCACCACCTCACCGAGGGTCGGCGTCCACGTGTTCCGCCGTACCCTCGTGCGGGCCGAACACGGTGTACAGGGTCCACGCGACGAGGAGGACGCACACGGACGACGCGAGCGCGACGTACAGCCCGCCGTGTACGAGCATCGCGTACGCCCAAACGGGTGCGAGCGCGATCAGCGAGATAGCGACCAACGTTCGTGGAGTCATATCCGTACACGGCGGTGTGCTGTCGGAAATATATTCGGGCCGGCCGGTTCTCAGTTACTGGGAAGCAGTTGCCTTTATTAATGACGCGTGGTCTTACCGGCTCGTTATGGTACAGAAGCGAGACAGTCTCTCCGGTCCAACTCGCCGGCGGGTGTTGGCCGCCGGCGCCGCGGCCGCCGGCGGGGCGCTGCTCGGCGGCGCAGCGCCCGCAGCGGCTCAGTCGGGGGCCGACTTCGACGGCTGGTTCGACGACGTCCCCAACTACGACGGCGTCGTGGACCGAACTGGCCAGTCGGAGGTCACCGTGGAGGTCGGCGTCGAGAACGGCGACGGGCCCTACGGGTTCGGCCCGGCAGCCGTCCGCGTGGATCCGGGGACGACGGTCGTGTGGGAGTGGAACGGTCAGGGCGGCTCGCACAACGTGATCGCCGAGAACGACCCGTACAGCTACGAGTCCGAGTTGGTCGCGGAGGCCGGCCACACCTTCAGTCACACCTTCGAGGAGGAGGGCATCTCGAAGTACTTCTGCCAGCCGCACCGCGCGCTCGGCATGAAGGGTGCCATCGTCGTCGGTGGCGGTGGAGGCGGCGGCGGGAGCGGCTCGGTGTCCGAGCCCGATTTCGACGGGTGGTTCGACGACGTTCCGAACTACTCGAGTACCGTCGACGAGCGTGGACAGTCTGAGGTCTCCGTGGAGGTCGGCGTCGAGAACGGCGACGGCCCGTACGGCTTCGGTCCGGCGTCGATTCGCGTAGACCCGGGGACGACGGTCGTGTGGGAGTGGAGCGGTCAGGGCGGCTCGCACAACGTGATCGCCGAGAACGGCCCGTACAGCTACGAGTCCGAGTTGGTTGCGGAGGCCGGCCACACCTTTAGTCACACCTTCGAGGAGGAGGGCGTCTCGAAGTACTTCTGCCAGCCGCACCGCGCGCTCGGCATGAAGGGAGCCGTCGTCGTCGGCGACGTGAGCGGCGGCGGGAGTAGTGGTGGCGGCGGTGGCGGCGAGGACAGCGGGGGATCTGCCGGGGAGTCCGGCGGGTCGTCGTTCGTCCCCGCCGATTTCAACGGGTGGTTCGCGCTCCTGTTCGGCGGCACCATCGCGATGGCCGTCGCCGGCGTGCTCGGCAACGAGGCGTACATCGCCTATCGAGATCACGCGAGTGCGGAGGAGGCCTACGTTCGGGATAGGCCAGTCGAATCGGTCGAGGAAGATGCGGAGGTCGAACTCGGAGAGGAATACGATCCGGTCGGGACGGCCGCCCTCGTCGTGGGATACTTCGTGTTGATCTCGGCGCTGTGGGTCTTCATGTACTTCGTCGAGTACATCGGGGGTCCGACTATTACTGGGTAAATCTATGCACGTTCACAGATTCGAGAAACTCTGGTTCGGCGCATCGCTCGTCCTGATCGTCGCGTTCATCGGGACCATCGTCTACGGCGCGATCGGCCCCGGCGTCGCGATGGTCGGCGACGACGGCGGGACGATCGACGCCGCGACCGTGGCTGACGGAGACTTCGAACAGACGGATAACTTCCGTTCGCCCGGCGTGTACGAGTCGAGCGACGGCGAGGGCGTCGACGTGTACATCGTCGCCCGGCAGTACCTGTTCGATCCCGGAACCGCACAGCCGATAGAAGTGCCAAGGGGAGAGGAAGTCACCTTCCACGTTACCTCCGCCGACGTGACACACGGATTCAACCTCGCGGGGACCAACGTCAACACGATGGTCATCCCCGGCCAGATAGCGCAGTTCGACGTCACGTTCGACGAGACCGGAGAGTACGGCATCGTCTGTCACGAGTACTGCGGGAGCGGACACCACACGATGGCGGGTCAGCTGCACGTCGTTCCGCAGTCGGAGTTCGACACGACCGCAGGAGGTGACAACTGATGGCGACCGGACATCCCGACGACACGGTCACGCACAGCGAGGACGAGTACGTCGAGACCGAGGACGGAACCAGACACCGTAGCGCGTTCGTCGATCGGTACCCCGAGGCCGCACAGATCGTTCGGATCTGTCTCGGGATCTCGTTCGCCGCGTTCGGCGTCGGCGCGCTGTTCGGGCTGATCCAGGCGCTCCACCGGACGAACGTCCTGCGGATCATTCCCTCGTCCGACTACTACACGCTCCTGACGGGCCACGGCGTCCTCCTGGCGTTGGTGTTCACGACGTTCGGGATCGCCGGGCTGTTCCAGTGGGCCAGTACGCGGAGCCTCGGCGTCGAACCGCCGAGTTCCACGTTGACAGCGGCGTGGCTCGGGATGATGACGGTCGGCACGCTGCTTGCCGCCGGGACGATCCTCGCGGGCCTGTTCGATTGGATCCCGGCCAGCGCCGACGTGCTGTTCACGTTCTACGCGCCGCTGAAGGCGCACCCGCTGTTCTACGTGGGCGCGGCGCTGCTCATTGTCGGCTCGTGGTTCGCCGGCGCGAGCTACTTCCTGCAGTACCGCGAGTGGCGGTCGGAGCACCCCGACGCGCGCATCCCGCTGCAGTCGTTCATGGTGATGACGACGATGCTGATGTGGTACATCTCGACGCTCGGGGTGGCCGTGGAGGTCGTCGTCCTCCTCATTCCGTGGTCCCTCGGCCTCATCCAGCAGGTCGACCCGCTGCTCACGCGGACGCTGTTCTGGTACTTCGGGCACCCGGTCGTGTACTTCTGGCTGCTGCCGGCGTACGTGATCTGGTACACCGTGTTGCCGAAGCTGTCGGGCGGTCGCCTGTTCAGCGACCCGCTCGCACGCGTGGTGTTCGTGCTGTTCCTCATCCTCTCGACGCCGGTCGGGTTCCACCACCAGTACACCGACCCCGGGATCGCCTCGGGGTACAAGTTCGTCGCGATGACGAACACGATGTTCCTGCTGTTGCCGTCGCTGTTGACGCTGTTCACGGTCGTCGCCAGCATGGAGCACGGCGCCCGCCAACGCGGCGGCACGGGCTACCTCGGCTGGCTGAAGGCGCTGCCGTGGGAGAAGCCGGCGTTCGCGGGGATCGCCCTCTCGGGCATCATGTTCGCCGCCGGCGGCTTCTCGGGCATGATCAACGCCGGGATGAACATCAACTACCTCATCCACAACACGCTGTGGGTGCCCGGCCACTTCCACCTCACCGTCGGGACCGCGTTCGCGCTCACGCTGATGGCGGTCTCCTACTGGCTGGTACCACAGGTGACCGGGAAGCGACTCCAGTTGTACGGCGTCGCCTCGCTGCAGCCGTACGTGTGGTTCGTCGGGATGGTGCTGATGTCGAACGCGATGCACCGCGCCGGCCTCGCTGGCATTCCCCGTCGGACCGCCGAACCGCAGTACGAGCAGTTCAGCTTCCAGGCGGTCGCGGGCAGCGTCGGCGAGATGCGCATCCAGATCGCCATCGGCGGCACGCTGCTGTTCATCGGTGCCGCGATGTTCCTCGCGGTCATGCTGGCGACGTGGACGATGGGCAAATCCAACAGCCAGCTCCGGGTGAACGGGTTCCTCCCCGAGCCGATGTCGGGGGCGACCGACTCGCCGCGGGTGCTCGACAATCTGAAGCTGTGGGCCGCCGTCGCCATCGTGCTCGTCGCGCTCGCGTACGGCCTCCCGCTGTTCGACATGGTCGCCGACGGCGTGCTCAGTCCGGGGAGCCTCCCGGTGCCGGCGTAGCGCCTCTGCGACCGACGGACGCGGCTTTCGCTCGGACCTTTCGATTCGATGACCGACGACAACACAGACACGGACGACTTGGCCGCCCCCAGTGAGTCACCCACACCGGAGCCATCCGGATCCGACGATGACCTCGACCGCCGCCGGCTGATCCGGTGGATCGCCGTGCTCGCGTTCGCGGTCCCCGTGATCGTCGAGGTGCTCACCTTCGGGGGACTGATCGGCGACACCCTCCTGTCCGGTGACGGCGGGGATACCGCGGACGGAACGGCGACGGACGGCACCGAAACGGCGACGCCGACGCCCGGAGAAACCGCCGTCGGCGTCGGCGACGAACTCCTCCCGGATGCGCCGCCGGTCGAGACTATCGAGGTCTCGGAGGTCAGAGGCGAGTCTCCCGACTCGCGGACCTACGTGCTCCGCGTTGCCGTCGAGAACACGACCGAGGGGTCCGTCGAACTCCGTCTCACGGGCGTTACCCTCCGCGACGAGACGTCCCTCGAGAGCGTCTCGACGACGGGATCGATCCCCGCCGGTGGGACCGGCGAGGTGACTGGCGCCTGGGGCCTCCCGACGGACTCGATGCCCGTCGCTGTCGACGTCGTACTGCTGCGAGACGGCGAAGAATCGACGTCGCGATCGGTCCCGCTGAAGCGGCCACCCATCCGTGGGTGAACGACTGGGACCCGCAGCGGTTCGACCCACTCGCGAGACTGAACCGTCGATCTTTATGTCTTCAGATGCCGTATCGCATATAATGTCACACTATCGCGGAACGGTCAACCGTCTTCTCGCAGCGCCGCGTTCGGGGGTCGTCTGGTGAGCGGGCCCAACTCCGACGACTCTCGGACCAACGAGGCCATCGGCGCTCCCGTCGATGGGACAGTTCACCTCGACGCTTCACTGCGGTGCCGGGGTCTCGATTCGGGCGCTTCGGCGGTACTCGGACTCGATCCGGACCGGACCGACGGCGAGGACGTCCCCGCTCGGCTGTCGCGCTCGCCCGCCACGACGCGGGAGGCACTCCGAACCGTTGTCGAGACGGGCTGCCCGACGTCGATACAGTGGGAGGTCGGCGACACTGGCCCGGGAGGGTGGGCGTGGGCTGTCCCGGCTGGGGAGGGCGTCTCGATACTGCTCGTCGTCGACGATCGGGGGCCGGACGAGGGGCCAGCCGACGCGGCGACCGGCGAGGAGAGCGTCGCGTCGGCGACGGACTCGTCCCCGGAGGCGGCAGAGCGACTCCTCGCACACACCGAATCGTTGGCGCGCACCGGTGGCTGGGAGTACGATATCGAGTCGGAGACGCTCACGTGGACGGCGGGAACCAAACAGATCCACGGCGTGGATCCCGACTTCGATCCGACCGTCGAACGTGCGCTGTCGTTCTATCACCCGAACGACCGAGAGATGATTCGCGAGCTGGTGATACAGGCCGTCGAGACCGGGGAGCCGTACGATACGAAGGCCCGTATCCTCACCCCCGACGGGGAGCGGTGCTGGGTTCGGACCATCGGCGAACCGGTCGAGCGTGACGGCGAGGTAACCGCAGTTCGCGGCGCGATCCAGGACATCACCGAAACCCGTGAACAGGAGCAGCAGATCGCGTTGCTTCGACGGGCGGTCGACGCCGCACCGTTCGGCGTGACGCTCGCGGACACTCGCCGCGACGACGAACCGCTCGTATACGTGAACGAGGCATTCGAGACCCTCACCGGGTACTGTGAGGCCGAGTCGCTCGGACGAAACTGTCGCTTCCTCCAAGGTGACGAGACGGACCCCGAGACGGTCGCTGAGATCCGGACGGCAATCGAGGCCGAAGAGTCGGTCACGGTGACGATCCGCAACTACCGCGCCGACGGGACCCCGTTCTGGAATCGACTGACGATCGCCCCCGTCGTCGACGCGGGCGGGACGGTGACCCACTACGTCGGCTTCCAGATAGACGTGACCGAGCAGCGGGAAGCGGAGTCCAAACTGCGCGAGTTCGAACGCGCCGTCGAGCACTCCGGACACGCCATCTACATCACCGACGTCGACGGAACGATCACCTACGTCAATCGGAGCTTCGAGGACCTCACGGGGTACGGGTACGACGAGGCGGTCGGCGAGACGCCGCGGATCCTCAACTCCGGCCGGATGGACGACGAGTACTTCCGGCAACTGTGGAGCACGATCACCGGCGGCGAGACGTTCGAGGAGCGGATCATCGACAAGGACAGCGACGGACACCTCTATCGCGCCCATCAGACGATCGCACCGCTCACCGACGACCACGGGACGGTGACGGGCTTCGTCGCCGTCCAGACGGACATCACCGACCGGATCGAGCGGTCCCAGCAGATCGCCGTGTTGGACCGCGTCCTTCGACATAACCTCCGAAACGACATGAACATCGTACTCGGCCACGCGGAGGGGATCAGCGAACAGCTCGACGGAGATCTCGCGGAGTCGGCGGACACCATCGCGTCGACCGGACGAGATCTCCTCGAACTGGCCGAAAAGGAACGGATGGTTGTTGAACAACTCTCGATGAACGACGAGACGCTGGTCCAGGCGGTGCGGCCGATGGTGGAGTCGCTGGTCGACGATCTCTCGGACCGGTATCCGGATGCGGAGTTCGCCATCGACTGCCCGACCGGTCTCGCGGTGAACGCGACGCCGCAGCTACCGGAGGCGATCGAGGAGTTCGCCGAGAACGCCATCGAGCATGTCGGTGACCCTCGCCCTACGGTCGAGATCACGGCGGCGGCCGTCGAGGATGCTGGGAAACCAACAGACACCACTGTAGAACCCTCCCCAAGCGATGGCGACGCTGACACAGTTCGCGTTTCCATCGCCGACCGTGGCCCGGGGGTTCCACAGTCGGTACGAGACCTCGTGTCGAGCGATTACGTCCCGGACTCGTTGACACACACCGACGGAATCGGGTTGTGGCTCGCGAGTTGGATCGTCACGCAGTCGGGCGGGTCGATCGACTTCGAGGACCGCGAGGCGGGCGGTACGATCGTGCACGTCACGCTCCCGTTGGCGACCGTCTCCGACTGATTCGTCACTGCCCCGGGAGCCGGTCGGGAGCGAGGAACCCGAAACCGAACCCGTCGCTCTCGACCCCGACGCCGACATCGAACCGTTCACGGCCGATCCCGACGACTGGAACCCGTCCGAACGCTTCGGCCGGTCCGGGAACATCGACGGCAGTCGGGCGACGCTCGTGGGCGAGCACCACGGAGTCGAATCCATCGACGAGCGCCTCCGCGGTCGCCAGCGGGTCGTGGTTTCCGGGGACCAGCGCCGTCGGGACCGGACTGTCGTCGAGCCGCGACGGGAGTCGCCGGCCCCGTTCGACGCTCGCAGGGTCGGCTCGATCGAGGGGATCGCCCGCGACGATCGCGGCGTCAGTCTCGGGAGGCAGCGTCACGGCCCCGACGACGCCCTCGTAGGACGGCTTGAGACGGATGTCGTTGAGGACAGTAAACGTCGGCACGACTCGACATCTGAATCGGGGGTACGAACGCCCGGGTGCTGCGAGAGTGGTTGCCAGCGGTATACCATGGCGGCCTCGGGGAGTACAGTGCAGCGGCGGCGGCACTCCAGTTCCGGACGAAGGGACCTCCCCGAACCCCCCGGCATAGTTATTTGTGAACATGGATCAACAGGGAAGTTGTCATGTCCGAGTCACCGCCGAATATTCGGTCACCCACTCCCGAAGAGATCCGTGACCTCGCCGAGCAGCACCACATGTCGCTTTCGGACGACGAAGTCGCCGACTTCGCAGCGATCATCGAGGGGATGCTCGAGGGATACGAGCGAATCGACCAACTGTCGGCCCCAACGCCGGAGGTACAGTACCACACGCGTGATCCGGGGTACAAACCCGGCCCGGAGGAGGACCCGCTCAACGCGTTCGTCCGGACGTGTGAGGTACAGGGTGCCGACGACGGTCCACTAGCCGGCTACGAGGTCGGGCTCAAGGACTCGGTCTCACTGGCGGGCGTCGAGATGACCCTCGGTTCGAAGTTGTTCGAGGGGTACGTCCCCTCCACGGACGCGACGATCGTCACGCGACTGCTCGATGCCGGGGCGACGATCACGGGGAAGCTCAACATGGAGGATATGGCGTTGTCGGGGAGTGGCGAGCTCTCGGCGACCGGGCCAGTGCTCAACCCTCGCGACGACGACTACATCGCCGGCGGCTCGTCGAGCGGGAGTGCAGCTGCGGTCGCGACCGGCGATGTCGACGTGGCCATCGGTGGCGACCAGGGCGGGTCCATCCGGATCCCGGCCGCCTGGAGCGGAATTGTCGGTCACAAGCCCACCCACAGTCTCGTACCCTACACCGGCGTCGCCGGGCTCGGCCGGTCGTTTGACCACGTCGGTCCGATGTGCTCGACCGTCGAGGACTGCGCGCTTCTGCTCGACGTGCTCGCGGGCGCCGACGGACTCGATCCCCGACAGGGTGCGGTACCGACACAGCAGTACAGCGAAGCACTGGGAGTTGACCCGGGGGAGATAACTGTCGGTGTCCTCGATGAGGGGTTCGGCCACGAGCAGAGTGAGTCCGGCGTCGACGAGACAGTTCGTGGCGCGCTCGATGAGTTCGAGACGGCTGGCGCCGAGGTGACCGAGGTCTCGGTGCCGATGCACCTCGATGGCCTTCCGATCTGGAACGCGATCGGTCTCGAAGAGATCACTGCAACGGTCAACGCCGAGTGTGTCGGCCACTACGGGAAGGGCTTCTACGATATGCAGTTCGCCGACGCGTTCGGCCGGGCTCGACGTTCCCAAGCGGACGACTACCTCACGACGATGAAGCTCACGCTGATCGCCGGACAGTACCTTTCGGACGAGTATCGCGGACACTACCACGCGAAAGGGCAGAATCTCGCCCGAAAGCTCACGGACGCCTACGACGAGGCGCTTGCGGACGTGGACGTGCTCGCGATGCCGACGACGCCGCAGACCGCCCACGAGGTCGACCGTGATATCTCGAGGGTAGAGGCGATCGACCGAGCGCTCGATATGCTCTCGAACACGGCACCGTTCGACAACACCGGTCACCCGGCGGTCAGCGTCCCGGCGGGACAGTCCGATGGCCTTCCGGTAGGCGTCATGTTCGTCGGAGGCACGTTCGACGACGCGACCGCGCTGGCGAGCGCCCACGCGTTCGAGCAGCACGTCGAGGTGACGATCTAACCTACTGGCCGTGTCGAACTCCTCGAGTGGAGACGGATTACGCGTGCGCCGGTAAGTACACAGAACCGATCCGGCACAGTATCACTCTACATATCCGAGCTCACGGAGATCATTGAGTACTTCGTCGTCCCCTATCAGCTCCTCGATAGCCTCATCGTGGTCTTGGTGACGTTGTTTGGCCAGCTCTAACAGTTGGCGAGCGCTCCGGATCTTATACAACGCGTCAGAGTCGTCGATGTCGTTCGCTGCGCCATCAAGCAATTCGTCGACGGTATCAAGCGCTTCTCGAACCACAGACAGCACCATGCTACTCTTCTCAATATTTTTTCCGATCATCCAGCTCCGCTCAATCTAATTGGGAATTCAAAACGAGGTCCTCCGATAGCTTCGAAGCACCTTCCTCTCGGTTGATACACACATCAACGAACGGAAACGAGCTGCCGAATACAGGGAGTTCACCCACCGCGAGCGAGCACGGCGAGCGAGCGGGCCAAGGAACCCTCGAAGCGCGGCCCCGCCGCGCTGAGGGGGTGACGCAGTGCTTTCGATCCACATTTTGCAAGCGAGGAGCCGAAGGCTCCGAGCGCAGCAAAAGGGGATGGGCAACCCTACTCACCGGCAGTTGCATCACAGCAGTATCGAACAAGTGGGACCTCAGCAATTATCTTTCCAGACGGGAATCCGGTGCTCAGAGACCGGGGGCGTAGAGGGCGTACAGGATGGACAGCATCCCCGCTGCGGTGACGAGTGCCGCCACCAATCCGGCTTCGAAGATAGACACCTGCAGGAGCTCGAAGAGTGCGCCTTCGAGAAGGCCGCCGAGCCCGACGAGTGTGAAGCCGACCGCGACGTACAGAAGCAACCGCGCGCTGTGTCGCTGGTACCCGCGATAGGCTTGGGAGGCGATAACCAGCGCTAACACGGTCGTGAACAGTTTGGCGATGACGAATAACGTGTGTTCCATGGGTCAGTCCCCCCGCATCTTCTCGAAGATGGCCGTGATCCGGTCGGCGGGGTCCGGCCGGACGTCGATCTGGACGTCGAAGCCCTCCGCGTGGAGGAGGACCTCGATACGTTCGAGACGGGCCTCGTATTCGCTGTAATGCCGTCCCCCGGGATCGACGTGCGTGTACTCCTCGAGGAGCCCTTGTTCGAGAAGACGGCTAACGCGGCGGGAGACGGTTGGACGTGACATCTCACATTCCTCGCTGAGTTCTCTCGCGGACAGCCGCTCCGTCTTCGTCGCCACGAGGATGTCGCGAGCGTACTCGTCGTCGAGCGTAGCGAAGACTTCCGACGGGTCGGACTCCTCGGTCACACTCCCCTACTCGCGACAGGAGCGTAATATAGCCCTCCGATTTTCTGACTCAGAACGCCGGCTCGCCGTTATATCGTCTCTTCCCGCCTACTGATAGTTGAAGGTGCAATAATTATGTCCACACTCGACACCGGCATGAACCAACTCGAGAGCAAAGTCGGCGGTCTGACCGTCGGCGGGAAGGTCCACAGCCTGAGCGCGTGGTTCGTGCTCGCGCTCCGCCTCATGATGGGCTACGCGTTCGCGTACTCGGGGTTCGAGAAGATCACCGGTGAGTTCGCGGCCGGCGGATACCTGGCGAACGTCGCCGCGACGAACGGGAATCCCCTCGCGGGGATGTTCGCGTGGATGGGCTCGACGCCGTGGTTCGTCGAGTTCGCGAACGTCGCCGTGCCGTGGGGCGAGCTGTTCATCGGCCTCGGCCTCCTCGTCGGTGCCGTTGTCCGCCTCGCGGCGTTCTTCGGCGCGCTCATGATGCTCATGTTCTACTTCGGGAACTGGGACATGGCTCACGGGTTCATCAACGGCGACTTCGCGTACATGCTCGTGTTCCTCGCGGTCGCGGCGTTCGCTGCCGGCCGCATCCTGGGACTCGACCAGTACATCGAGCAGTACGAGGTCGGCGGCGAGGCGCTCGTCGAGCGCTACCCCGCCCTCGAGTACGTCCTCGGGTGAACCGTCCTCCCCTACTCGTTCAGGGCTGACGCCGTTCGCTCCCTGAGGGAAGGGGTTCCTGATTCAACGACGCGCCCCTGTCCGCCTCAGACCCGCAGGTCGGACAGGCGTGCTCACGAACCCACAATGGTTTCTCCGTCCGATCAGGCGAATATGTCAATAATACAATAAGTCGGCGTCGCTTTCGGGGCTGTTCGTCGCCGACTGCTCTGTCGTCCCCGGTTCTTTTCTTTCATGGCTCGCTTCGGATACGGACGGCAATGGAGTTGCGAGCACCTCGTCGGGGCGACCGACACGAACTGGCAGTCGACTGTATACGGGCGGGGATTGAGGCGGCACATCCGCGGAACGTCCTCCGTCGAACCGTCGGTCTGGAGGGGGAGGCGCTCGTCGTCGACGGCGAGCGCTACGACCTCGAACCGTTCGAGAGGGTGCTCGTCGTCGGTGGGGGGAAGGCGGCCGCGGGCGTCGCCGACGCGCTGGAAGCCGTCCTCGGGGACCGGATCGACGCCGGCGCGATCGTCACGTACGACCCGAACGCCGGCGACAGGATCGACCACCTTCCCGGGGACCATCCCGTACCGAGTCGCCAAGGGGTCGAGAGCACCCGACAGGTCCACGACCTCCTCGCCGACGCCGACGAACGGACGCTCGTGCTCGCCGTCGTCACCGGCGGTGCGAGCGCGCTCTTGCCGGCGCCCGTCGGATCGGTGTCGCTGTCGGACCTCCGAACGACGACGGAGGCGCTGTTGGAATCCGGGGCCGACATCTCGGAGCTGAACGCCGTCCGAAAACACCTTTCGACGCTCAAGGGCGGTGGACTCGCTCGCACTGCCGCCCCCGCGACGGTCGTTTCGCTCGTCCTTTCGGACGTCGTCGGCAACGACCTCGGCGTCATCGCGTCGGGCCCGGTCTCCCCCGACGAGACGACGTTCGACGACGCGCTCTCAGTGCTCGAGCGCCATGGCCTCACAGTTCCGGACTCGGTCGGCGAACGGCTCGAACGGGGCGCGAGCGGGGAGGTTCCAGAGACGCCGACCTCCGGCGATCCAGTCTTCGACCGGGTGACGACGCACGTCCTCGCCGACGGATTCACCGCGCTCGACGCCGCAGCGGCGACCGCGCGGGATCGGGGTCACACCGCCTGTGTCCTCTCCTCGCGGATCCGCGGCGAGGCCCGCGAAGCGGCCAAAAGCCACGTGGCTATCGGCGAGGAGGTCGTCGCGACCGGGAACCCGGTCGCCGGCCCCGCCGTCGTGCTCGCCGGCGGCGAAACCACCGTCGACGTTCGAGGCGACGGTACGGGCGGTCCGAACCTCGAGTTCGCGCTTTCGGCGGCGCTCGAACTGACCGGGGGGTCCGTGCTCGCGAGCGTCGACACCGACGGAAAGGACGGCGGGACGGACGTGGCTGGCGCGCTGGTCGACGCTGAGACGGTCGAAGACGCCGGGATCGCCCGCGACGCGCTCGCCCGGAACGACGCTGCGACCTACCTGAAATCGCGGGATGCGCTCGTTCGGACGGGACCGACGGGCACCAACGTCAACGACCTCCGCGTGCTCGTTGTGGACGGCGACGACTGACGCGTGCGGAGGTCAGCTCAGCACTTGATGGCGTCCGTCAACGTCGACTCAGCCTTCCGCGCCTGATGGACTCGATGCTGAACTCACCACGAACCGACTGTCCAACGAGATCTGTTCTCGCGGAGGATCCCACGAGTCGCGGCGGGCGTACATCAGCCAACCGCTACGCCACCGGTTCGCCGCCCATGCGGATATCGGTAGATCTCGAATCCACTGTAACACTGATCTCGAATCCACTGTATCGCTATCGGGAGTTTCCGTGCCTGCAAGCGGATATATTCGAACTCCATATATCTACAAAGAACTTACTTCGGCCAGAGTGTTATGTCGAGTATCCTGTCAGGTGACGCTCGCACGTATCCTCTCGAAACGGCGCGGTAGGCGCCTTCGACGGCCGGATGGCTCGTGTCGAGACCACTTCACAGTACGCCTATTAACGCCTCATGACAGACTCAACGCTCACAACCCGTGCGCTGGTCCTGACTGCTGTGATCGTGTTCGGCGCCTTCGCGGGCACCGTCGTGTTCGCAGAAACGACCGCCGCGACTCCCACGACCTCGGCCAGCACAGCCGGCGACGCGCCTGCGGCTGGAGACGTCGCTCCAGCGAGCTCCCCCGCACGCCCAACCACCGGGCCCGGCGTCTCGGATCGCCCCTCCGGTCTCGTCCAACGAGACGGTGACAGCGAGGTGAACCTCTCGGCGAGCTCCACCGAGGTTCCACAGGGCGGGATCGCCACCTTCACCGTGCAGCTGAACGACTCCGGGAGCTCCGCGACGGTAGTCATCGGCAACGAGAGCGACGACGGCTACCAGGCAAACGTTTCAGTCACCGACGCCAACGACGACGGCGTCGTCGCCTTCGCGTTCAACACGTACGCGGCGGGCACCACCTCGGCCGACAACGTCGTCCAGTTGGTCGGCGACAGCGGATCCGACCGAATCACGTTCGACAGCACGGAGAGCCAGACCGAGTTGGCTTCGCTCCTCGACACCGGCGACTACCTCGTTGCGGTCGGAACGGACGACGACCCCGCCGACGTGCTCGAAACACCCGCGTTCATCGGGACGCTCTTCGTTACCGAGCGTGCGGAACCGTCGCAAGCGCTCTGGCGGACGACTCGGGACACGCTCTCGGACGTCCGAGAGGCTGCCGACAATGAATCCCGTTCTGCTGTGACGACCGTCGGCGACGCCATCGTGAGCGAGCGACTGACGCAGACAGACACGCTGGCGTTCACACCGAACGGATCGAACAGCGATGTGCTCGTCGCCCGGCTCACCGTGCCCGGCCTGTCCGGAGTGCTCGGCACCGTCAGCGGCGGTGAGGTCACGGACGAGTTCAGCGCAATCATTCAGCCGGACAACGCTTCAGATGCCCCGCTCCGCGTCGTCCTCGAGGAGCAGGATCCGGAGTTGAATCGAGAGCCCGTCACGCTCGACCTCGGCGAGGCGCTTTCCGCGGGAACGGGGATCGACGACGCGCTCACGGTTATCTACGTCAGCGGAGACACGTACTACCTGTTCGTGGACTACGATACCGTGGCCGCCGGCGTGTTCGACGGATCGGCTACCGCCTTCGAGGACGGCGACGAGATCGCCGTCAACAGTTCCCTGCAGGACGCTCGCCTGCTCGACGTCGACACGAACGAGACGGATGTTGCGGATGTCGCATCCCGGTATCGGACCGCCTCGGCGAACTTCACGCTCGAAACGGCCGAGGGGGGCTTCGACCTGAACGATGACGACCTCGTGACGGCGACAGCAGGAGAGAACGCGACGGTCGCCGGAACGACGAACGTCGCACCGGGGACGGAACTGACCGTCGTCGTTCGTTCGACCGGCGAGACGCAGTCGTCGTTCCTCGAGAGCCAGACGGTCACCGTCAACGGCGATGGGACCTTCGCCGCGACGTTCGATTTGAGCGCGCAAGTTCCCGGAGACGAGTTCGAAGCGAGGGTCACACAGGCGCCCTTCTCGACTGCCTCGGACGGAGTGATCGTCGAGGCGAACGAAACGGAAGCGTCAGCAGCGGGGGGATCGAGCGTGCCGTGAGGCACGCGGTTCGGCGTCACCAGTGGTTACGGTCCCGGTCGGTTCCCGGGACACGTCCCCCGATCAGTTCCTCGAAGCGGGTCACGGCGCCGTGAGTCGTTCCGAGGGCGGCGGAGCCATCGCCGGGCCGACGAACTGTGCGAGACGGACAGCGGGGTCTGCCGAAATCCGCGGATGAGGGTAGAGTCGGAATGGGTCGCTACGCACGGGGAATGTGTCGGCTGGCGAGTACTCCGCTGCGGAGTTTCGGGTTTTCGAGCGAGAGGGAACTCCGGAGGGAATCACGTCCGATACTGTTACCGAACGTATATATTGTGGAGGCTGGATACTGATCCGTTAGGATGGCCGATCAGATCCGCGTGCTCCACGTCGACCCCGAACCCGAGTCCGCGGCACTGATCACGGAGTACTTCGAGCGCAACGACGACGTCGCCGTCGAAACCGCTATCGACGCCGAGTCGGGACTCGATCTGCTCGCGTCGACGCCGGTCGATTGCGTGGTATCCGAGCAGGTGCTGCCGGATCGAACCGGAATCGAACTGCTCGAACGGATACGCGAGGACCACCCGCAGCTTCCGTTCGTTCTCTCCACCGACGAAGGGGGCGAGCGTGTCGCCAGCCGAGCGTTCTCGGCGGGCGCGACCGACTACCTTCCGAAGCGGGCGGGGTCGGACCGACACGAACGGGTCGCCGAGCGCGTGCTGGCCGCGGTCGAGCGCGTCCGTGCAACCGACCGACCGGCCGCGGACGTTCGACGCGACGCGCTCGCGAGCGACGTGAACGAGGCGCTCGTCAGAGAAACGACGGCGGCCGACGCGGCAGACCGCGTGTGTGAACGACTCGTCGACGCCGGTCCGTTCTCGTCTGCCGGCGTCGGGACGGTCGACGCCGAAACTGGCGAGGTCTCGTTCGAATCGCTTGTCTTCGGCGACCGCGATCCGTCGACAGACCGCGAGGAATCGGCCGTCGGAGACGTGGGCGACGCGCTCGGGTCTGCCGTCGGAGAAGCCGCAAGCGCCGCCGTGGAAGACGGTGGCGCCGTCGTGCGGACCGTCCCCGGTCGTGACGAGGAGTCGGATCCCGGCGAATCGGAACGCGGTGACCCGGGCGAACCGAGCGCTCGGTCCGACGCGGGTGCACGTTTGAGCGTCGTCGAGTACCCACACACCGTCGAGGAACTTGCGGCGGTTCCGATCGAGTCGACGGACGCAGTCCACGGCGTCCTCGTGGTCACCGCCGACCGCGCCGGTGCGATAGGGCGACCTGAGCGGGCATTGCTTGAACGGCTGGCGGACAACGCCGCGCACGCGCTGCGGGCGTTCGAAACCAGAGCGCGACTGCACGAGGAACGCGACCGGCGCCGGGCACTGTTCGCCAACGCCCCGAACCCGGTCATCGAGGGTGAGATCCTCGACGACGAGGAAACCCATCGCATCCGGGCGGTCAACGCGGCGTTCGAGGAGACGTTCGGGTACGAGCAAACCGAGGTCGTCGGGGCGGATATCGCCGACGTGGTCGTTCCCGCCGAACGGATCGCCGATCACCGAACGCTCCGGTCACGGATCGCCGGGGGCGAGTCGATACTCGAGGAGGTCGTCCGCGAGACGGCCGACGGCGAACGGGAGTTCCTGCTGAGCGGGATCCCGTGGGGAACCGACGGCGAGATCGCCGACGGCTGGTACGTATGGCACATCGACATCTCCGAGCGGAAGCGTCGAGCGAACGCGATCGAGGAGCTCCACAAGGCGACCGGGGCGCTCGTCGAGGCAGCGACGGCCGAAGCGGTCGCGCAGATCACCGCCGACTCGCTCCGTGACGTCCTCGATCTCCCGTTCAACGGGGTTCACTTCTACGACGAGCGCGAGGACGAACTCGTTCCGGTCGCGTGGACGGACGAAACCGAGGAGATAATCGGCCAACCACCGACGTTCGCCTCGGGAGAAGGGATCGCCGGTCGGACCTACGAGGGAGGTGAACCGCGCGTATACGACGACATCGCCGACGAGCCGCAGCGATACAATCCGGAGACGCCGATACGCAGCGAGATGGCCCTCCCCCTGTCGGAGCACGGCGTGCTCCTCGTCGGGGCGCCCGAACCAGATGCGTTCGACGATCTCGACGTGTCGATGGCACAGACGCTCGCAGAGCACGCCACCGCGGTGTTACACCGCATCGAGCGCGAGCAGGTGCTGGAGGAACTCCAGGACCGGACCCGTCGCTTGATGCAGGCGTCCACGCGGGAAGCGATCGCGGAGATCGCCGTCGAGACCGCCAACGAAACGCTCGGGGCGCAGTTGAGCGGAGTCCACTTCGCCCGCGGCGGTGGGCGACAGCTCGAACTGGCGGCCCACGCCGACTCCGTCGAGACCTCCTTCGACGAGCTCCCGATGTACGAACGGGGAGTCGACGACGACCCAGCCGGCGCGTTCGTCTGGGACGCGTTCGACAGCGGGGAGCAACGGTCCATTGACGACATCCGAACCCACGAACGGCTCGCCGCAGAAACGCCGAGCCGGAGCGTGATCGTCTATCCGCTCAACGAGCACGGCGTGTTCATCGTCTCGTCGACGGAACCGAACGCGTTCGACGAGATGGCCAAGACGTTCACCGAGGTTCTGGCGACGGCCGTGGCTGCCGCGCTCGATCGGGTCGAACACGAACGGGAACTCCGCAGACAGAACGAACAGCTCGACGAGTTCGCCGGGTTGATCTCACACGATCTCCGGAACCCCCTGAACGTCGCCCAGGGACGGATCGCGTTGGCTCGCGAGGAGACGGACACCGACCACCTCGACCCGGCGGCGAGCGCGATCGACCGTGCCCTGTCGCTACTCGAAGAGTCGCTGACGATCGCACGACAGGGGCACGACGACAGCGACGTCGAACCCGTCGAGCTCGCGTCGGTCGTCTCGGAGTGCTGGACGCACACCGACACCGCCGAAGCGGAGCTGACCGTCGAAACGGAGCGGACCGTTTCAGCCGACCCGAGCCGACTCAAACAGCTGTTCGAGAACCTGATCAGGAACGCGGTGAAGCACGGCGGAGACGACGTCAGCGTCACCGTCGGCGACGTTCCCGGCGGGTTCTACGTCGCCGACGACGGCCCCGGGATCCCCGCCGATGACCGCGACCGCGCCTTCGAGGTCGGCTACACCACCGATGACGAGAGCACGGGATACGGGCTGTACATCGTCAGGGAGATCGCGAATGCACACGGCTGGGAGATCGGGGTCGCCGAAAGCGAGACCGGCGGGGCGCGGTTCGAAGTGACCGGAGTCGAGGGCACCGCTACCTGACGACTTCGTGCCTCGGTGAGGACACCCGGTCCGATCCAAGCACCGCTCGGTGTCCTACTGGCCGCGGCGGCGCTGGCGACTCGACGGTGGGGGCGATACCGATCGCGCGCTCGACACTGGCGGAGCAAATATCGGATGGGCGATGGCCGATCGCCCGTCCAATGGTGGTGTCAACTGAGCCGAACCCGATCGAACCGCGGATCGTGTTGGCCCGATCGTTGATGTGCGACATCTCCGGTAAATGTTGTCGATATCTTCGCGACCGACCGCAACTGTCCCCTCGCCCGTATCGACTATCGATAGTCTCGTCGCACCGCCGGATCCAGCCTTCCGAGCGCTCGCCATCTCGATCCGCATCACGTTCCGCGGCCGCGTAGTTGAAGCCGCGCAGGACCCGATACCTGCGTATGTCGCCCCGAGAGAGGGACTGGGACGAGGCGGCCGTCCGCGACCTCCACGCGGATCTCGTCGAACTACACGGCGCCGTCGGCGCCAGCGACGCCCACGGCGCGGACAGCGACGCCGATCCCGGCGAGGGCGTCCGGCAGTTGCTCACGACGATCCTCTCGCAGAACGTCGCCGACGCCAACACCGAACGGGCCGCAGAGAGCCTCTTTTCGGCGTACGATGACTTCGACGCCATCGAGTCGGCCACGGTCGACGAACTCGCAGCGGTGATCCGCGTCGCCGGCCTCGCGGACACGAAAGCGACGCGGATCCAGCGCGCGCTCGCGGCGATCCGCGAGGAGACGGGCGGGGCGTACTCGCTGGCGTTCCTCGACGCGATGGCGACCGAGGAGGCGAAGGCGTGGCTCACCGACATCAAGGGCGTCGGCCCCAAGACCGCGAGCGTCGTCCTCAACTTCCACTTCGGCAAGCCCACGATGGCCGTCGACACGCACGTCGAGCGCGTGTCGAAGCGGTTCGGGCTCGTCCCCGAGTCGGCGTCGAACGCCCGTGCACACGACGTGCTCGACGCGACGATCCCCGACGAACTCATCTACCCGATGCACGTGCTGCTCATCGAGCACGGACGGACCCACTGTGCGGCCCGAAACGCGGACTGCGACAACCCGGTGTGCGCTCGGTACTGCGACTGCGACTGGTGTTGACGGCGGCCGTCCACTGAGACGCGCGGCGAGTCAGGATTCGCTCGGGTCCCCAGGCTCCTCACGCTGTGAGACGGTGAGTACCGGAACGTCCGACGAGCGGACGACCTTCTCCGTCACGCTGCCTATCAGATACCGGTCGAGCCCGCTGCGACCGTGGGTCGCCATGACGACGGCGTCGGCCCCCGTCGCATCGGCGTGGGCGATGATCTCCGAGACCGGCGTCCCCTCACGGATCGTGCGTTCGACGTCGATTCCGGGGGGGAACGCGGTCGCGACCCGCTCGACGGCCTCCTCGGCGCGCTCGCGTTCGGCGTCGACCCACGCCTCCGCGGCGACGCCCGCCGAGGGGCTCTCGAATCGGTTGCGCGTGTCGACCACCGAGAGCACGTGCACCGTCGCGTCGAAGGCTCGCGCGATGGTGGATGCATGCTTGATCGCGGCGTCGCTGCCGTCGCTGCCGTCGGTCGGCACGAGCAAGTCGTCGTACATTCGTTCACGAGTATCTCGGCCGGGGAGAAAAGCGCTGGTGACTCGGAGACGAGACGGAGGCCGATCCGTTGGTATCGCCGTGGCGATCAGGCGATCCCCGTGGCCATCCCGAACAACGCGAGCGAGATGACGGCAAAGAGCACTCCCACGCCCGTCTTGATCGTCCCGGTGTCGACGGCGGTGGAGACGTAGGGCGCGATCTGGCCGCCGACAACCGTCGCGGGGACGGTGAACACGACCATGTTCCACGGGACGTTCTGCAGGTCGAGGGCGTGGCCGACGTCGACGAACGCGCCGCCGAACACGTGCACCAGCGACGCGACGACCGCCGTCACGGCGACGACGATGTGGTTGGTACCGATGGCGATCCGAACCGGAACGTTCGTGCGCAACATCGAGATGATACCCAACTCACCGATCCCGAAGCCCGCCAGCCCCTGGAAGGATCCGCCGACGCTGTAGTTTCCGAACCGCTCGAGGTAGCCCGCGCGGTCGTACGTGTACTCGTTGCCGTCGTTGTCGACGCGCGTGACGAGGCCGTCCGCGTCAGTCTCGACGCCCGCGGGGCCCGGCTTCGCCGCGTCGTCGGGGAGGTCGCGACCGCTGCCGTCGGCGACCGCACCGGCGTCCGGTTCCGCCTCGACCTCGCTATCGGCGTCATCGTCCGAGTGATCTCCGTGGCCGAGATCGGTCGAGAACAGCAGGTACGATGCTGCGAGCAGTGCGATCCCCAACAGCGCGTAGAACACGGTCTCCGGGATGACAAACGAGGCCAGCGCGCCGCCGACGACGAACGGGAGCCCGCCGACCACGAGCGAGACCGCGAGACGGCGATCGACGAGGCCGTAGCGGACGAACGCCAGCGCGGAGCTGGAGAGCCCGAACGACTCGCTGACCAGCCCCACGAGGACGATCTCCGAGGGTGACAGGGGCTGGGCGACCAGCGGGAACAGGAAGATGAGGAACGGGACGAACAGCGCCGAGCCGCTGATCCCGACCGTGTTCACGATCGTCGCCCCCAACATGAACACCGGGAGGAGCCACCAGTACTCCACCCAGTAGCTCGTTCCGGCGTCCGCGGGCGTCGGTGCCCCGAAGTAGACCCCGAGAACGAACACCACGGGCGCGGTCAGTACGAACAGGTGTTGATACCTGAGAAACGTCTCGACGAGCTCGTCAGTCGTGGACGAAGTCATGGTATAGGTCGAGGATCAGCGTCGCCGTCACTCGGACGAACCGCCGGAGTGACGTGATTTGGTTGTACACGTCGTCCGGGGAGGATGCTATTTAATTGCAGAGGTTTCGGTCGTCAGCGGCCCGAGTGACCAAGTCACACGGTAAATAAAACGAAGCGATCGAGATCGATCGAGTATGATAGATCTGTCGGGCGAGCGGGCACACCGATCACTGGGTGACCCCCAGTCGCTGGCAACGGCGGGCAGATTCTTGTGCGCCGACCGCGAACCGCCGGACGGTGACGATGTGTACAAGACGAGTCCCGACGCCTTCGGCAGGCCGACACCGTCGACTCGCGAGCGGGACCGGCAACGGACGCTCCGGTCGACGACGATTCGGGGTGGATAATGAGCGGTGACTACGACCCGGCCGACGGGGCGGTCGACCGCGACGGGTCACTCGGCGGCGACGCGCCCGTCGACAGTGACGCGGCGTTTGACGGCGGCGCAGCGCTTTCGGGGCTGTTCGCACCCGAGCGCGTCGCGGTCGTCGGCGCGACCGACCGCGAGGGGTCGGTCGGCCGAGCGGTGACGGAGAACCTCCTGGCCGAGTTCGACGGCGAGGTCGTGCCGGTGAACCCGAGCCGCGACGAGGTGTTGGGCCTGCCGTGTGTCGGGTCGGTCGCGGACGCCGACGCGGACATGGCGGTCGTCGCGGTCCCGCCGGGGGCCGTCATCGACGTGGTCCGCGAGTGCGGCGAGTCCGGCGTCCGGAACGTGGTCGTGCTCACGGCCGGCTTCGGCGAGACCGGAGCCGAGGGCGCCGACCGCGAGCAGCAGCTCCGGTCGGTCGCCACCGAGTACGGGATCAACCTCGTCGGACCCAACAGCCTCGGCGTGATGTCGAGCCCGCGCGGGCTCAACGCCACGTTCGGTCCCGACGCGCCGCCCGCGGGCGGCGTCTCGTTCATGAGTCAGTCGGGGGCGTTCGTCACGGCCGTCGTCGACTGGGCGAAAGACGAGGGGATCGGCTTCAAGGACGTCGTCTCGCTCGGCAACAAGGCGGTCCTCGACGAGACAGACTTCGTACGCGCGTGGGGCGACGACCCCGACACCGACGTGGTCGTCGGCTACCTCGAGAGCATCGACGACGGTCGTGCGTTCGTCGACGCCGCCCGGAGGACGACCGACGACACGCCCGTCGCGGTCGTCAAGTCCGGGCGCACCGACGCCGGCGCGCAGGCGGCCTCCAGCCACACCGGCGCCATCGCCGGCTCGGACCGGGCGTACGAGGCCGGCCTCGACGCAGCGGGAGTGCTGCGCGCGGAGTCCGTCCAGGAACTGTTCGACGCCGCCCGCGCGCTCGCCGGCGGCGACGTGCCCGACTCCGACGGCGTCGCCGTCGTGACGAACGCCGGCGGCCCGGGCGTGATGGCGACCGACGCCGTCGGCGACGCCGAGCGCCTCCGGCTGGCGAGCTTCAACGAGGAGACGGTCGACCGTCTCGGCGAGGCGCTCCCCGACGAGGCGAACGTGTACAACCCCGTCGACGTGATCGGCGACGCGAGCGTCGACCGCTTCCGCGAGGCGCTCGACATCGCGCTGCGGGACCCGGACGTGGGCTCGGTCGTCGTGATCACCGCGCCGACCGCCACCCTCGACTTCGGCGAGCTGGGCGAGATGATCGCCGACGCCGCCGACGAGCACGGCGTCCCGATGGCCGCCTGCCTGATGGGCGGGCAGCGACTCGCCGACGCCGGCGACGTACTGCGCGAGCGCGGGGTCCCGTCGTACTTCGACCCGGCGCGCGCGGTCGGCGGGTTGGAGTCGCTGACGGAGTACCGCGAGGTACGGGGGCGCTCGTACCCCGAACCGGAGCCGATCGACGCCGACCGCGAGCGGGTCCGCGAGATCCTCTCGTCGGTGACCGAACGATCGGACAACCGCCTCGGCGTCGAGGCGATGGAGATATTCGACGCCTACGGCATCCCGACGCCCGAGGGAGCGGTGGTCGACGACCCCGCGGAGGCCGAGCGGGTCGCCGAGGGGATCGGCGAGGAGGTCGTGATGAAGATCGTCTCGCCGGACATCCTCCACAAGTCCGACATCGGCGGCGTGAAGGTCGGGGTCCCGGTCGCGGAGGTCGCCGACGCCTACGAGGATCTGGTGTCGCGGGCGCGCAACTACCAGCCCGACGCGACGATCCTCGGCGTGCAGGTACAGGAGATGATCGACCTCGACGACGGCGTCGAGACGATCGTCGGCAGCCACACCGACCCGCAGTTCGGTCCGTTGGTCATGTTCGGGCTGGGGGGCGTGTTCGTCGAGATCATGGAGGACACGACGTTCCGGCTCGCGCCCGTCGGCCGCGACGAGGCCGCCGAGATGACCGAGGAGATCGACGCCGCGCCCCTGCTGCGGGGCGCCCGCGGGCGCGAGGCGGTCGACATCGACGCCGTCGTCGACGCCGTCAGGCGCGTCTCGCAGCTGGTCGCGGACTTCCCGAGCATCGTGGAACTGGACGTGAACCCACTGGTCGCGACGCCCGACGGGGTCCGGGCCGTCGACCTGCGACTCACTGTCGACCCCGAGGAACTGGAGACCCAGTCATGAACCCGTTACTCGTCACATCGACCGCCGAGAGCACCGGCAAGACGGCCGTCACGCTCGCGCTCGCGCGCATCGCCGCCGAGCGCGGACGCGAGGTCGGCTACATGAAACCGAAGGGCACGCGCCTCCAGAGCGTCGTCGGCAAGACGCTCGACGAGGACCCGATGCTCGCGCGAGAACTGCTCGGCACCGACGCCGAGATGCACGAGATGGAACCCATCGTCTACTCGCCCACCTTCATCGAGGGGGCCATCCGCGGCCGCGAGAGCCCCGAGGAACTCCGAGAGCGCATCGCGGAGGCGTACGACGGGCTCGCGGCGGACGCCGACAGTATGTTCGTCGAGGGCGGCGGGAACGTCCGCACCGGCGGGGTCGTCGACCTCACCGATCCCGAGGTGGCCGAGATCCTCGACGCGGAGGTCCTGCTGGTGGCCGAGTACGGATCGCCGGGCGACGTGGACGATCTGCTCGCGGCCGTCGACGACGTTGGTGACCGCCTCGCGGGCGTCCTGTTCAACCGCATCGACGACGCCGTGTACGACGACGTCGATCAGGACGTCATCCCGTTCCTCACGAGCCGCGGCGTCGAGACGCTCGGCGCGCTTCCGCGCAGCCCGGAACTCGCCGGCGTGACGGTGTCGGCGCTGGCGGACGAACTCGGCGCGGAGGTGCTCGTCGAGGGCGACGGCGATGCGCTCGTCCAGCGGTTCTCCGTCGGCGCGATGGGCGCCGAGGAGGCGCTTCGCCACTTCCGGCGCGCCCGCGACGCCGCGGTCATCACCGGTGGCGATCGCTCCGACATCGCCACGGCGGCCGTCGAGGCCAACAGCGTGCGCTGTCTCGTGCTCACCGGCGGCCACCGCCCCTCCGGCTCGGTGCTCGGGAAGGCGAAGGAGGCCGGCCTCCCGGTGTTGTCGGTGGCCTCGGACACGCTCACCACCGTCGACCGCGCCGAGGACGTGATCCGAAGCGGCCGCACACGCGACGCCCGAACGGTTGAGGTGATGCGCGAACTGCTGGAGACGCACGCCGACGTGGACGCGCTGCTCGGTCCGGGCGGAGACTGAACCGACCTGATCGACTGACCCTTCCGACCTGTCGCCGCACTCGTGCAACCCTCAGGATTTATCACAACGTATGCAAAGGATTATGCATGGCAGTTCCTGACACACATGGGAGCGAGACGGAACACCGCGTGGAGCCGGTCGAGGAGTCCGCGGCGGGACTACGGGGGCTGCTTGACCGCACACGTCGACGGCTGGCTGAGTGGTCCGAGGTTCACGCCAGACAACAGGTCGAGTTGCTTGCGGGTAAACCGCCCCAGAAGTAGTCGCTCCGACGACTCCGTCGACCCCGTCACGGACGCTGATTCTGCCGACACCGCGTCACTGGAACGCCTCGAGACTCGACTGGTCGGGATCGGACCGCCCGATAACGGCCCCCATCCTCTCAGTCGTCCCCACCGTCGTCTCCCGCTCGTCGTCCCTGCGCCCGTACAACTGGATGCCCGAGGAGGTTACCACGCGCCCGGTCATCGACGGCGCCGTCGGGTCGGAGCCGACGACACGACGGTCACGGACCGCTCCATGCTGGCCGTCCGATTCCGTGCTGGCCGTCCGAGCCTGGGCGGTGGTCCGTCGAGGAGTTTCCCACGGCGGTTCAGTAGCCGCCGGGCAGCGCGAATACGACGCTCAGCAGGAGGGACGGGACCGCGAACACCGCCGCGTACCAGCCGCCGCCGGCCGCCAGCAGCACCCACGTCGACGCCTCGTAGTCCGTCGGGTCCCAGTCCATCCCTAGGCGCGGGAGTGCGATGATGCCGACGAGGGGAGCCCCTACGACGTACAACGTGGAGAGCACGGCGGTCAAGTCGAGGAGCGCGTTGCTCAGGCCGGCATCGGCCGGGTCGACACTCGCGAAGACGACGAGCGCCCCGGCGACGTACGGGGCCGACGCGCCGACGCCGACGGCGGCGTACGAGGGGACGACCGAGTCAGTGGGCGGGAGCGCCGCGAACAGCGCCCGGATCCGCTTCGCGGCCAGAAACGGCGCCCACACGAGCGTCGCGACGACGCCGGGGGCGACAAAAACGAGGGCGGCGAGCAGCCACCCGCCGACGCGGCCGGCCATCGGCTGAAGGGGAACCATATCCGACGGATCGGCGTCCGCGGCAAGTGTCTTCCGGGAGTCACTTCGTCGCGGTCGGCCATCGCGGAACGGGGAAGCGGGCTGTCATCCGAGCAGGTAGCGCATCCACGGATACCGCTCGATGAGCGTCTCTCCGCCCACGTCGTACGCCTCGATGTACTGGTCCACGCCGAGGATCCGACCGGCGCCGAACGCGGCGACCGAGAGGAACACGAGCATGTACGCGAAGTCCCCGTTGATGTAGCCGTGGGAGATATCCCAGTTGCCGAGGTAGAACAGCAACATCATGAACGCGCCGAAGAACGAAGCCAACCGGGTGAGACCGCCGACGATCACGCCGAGGCCGATGAGCACTTCGCCCCACGGCACGGCGACGTTGACGAGCTCGACGAACCACGGTGTGCTCCCCATCGCGACGAACAGGTCTGCGACGGGGCTCCCGTTCGCGGGCGGCGCGTTCTGAAGGTAGCCGGCGGCACTGAAGCTGCCCGACAACACCTTGTCGAGGCCGCTCTGGAAGAACGCCAGTCCGATCATCAGCCTGAGCGCGAGGATGAACCAGACGCTCAGCGTGTGTAGTTTGCCCTCTGCGGTGAAGCCGCCGACCGTACTTCGGAGCGTGACCTCTTGTGAAGACATCACGAGTCAGAAATCAAGAGTAACATATAAATTTACGTGTCGAACATGTTTGATAGAGGGAAATAAGCATACGCCAGTATCGCGTAAGCCGTCTCACACGCAGGTTCTCCAGTATCAATTCCATCCACGCGTTCACTGTTCCCGGCGGACGGGACCCCGCATGGCCGTTCATACCGCCGCACGACGATCGGTCAGTATGGACCACGACATCACGTCCCGACCCGCGTTCGCACTGCTCACCGTCTCGCTCGACCAAGGCGAAGCCGTCCGCGCGGAGGCGGGCGCGATGGTCAGCCACGACCGCGGCGTCGACATCGAGACGAACGCGACGGGCGGGTTCCTGAAGTCGGTCCGGCGCGCGTTCGGCGGCGAGAGCTTCTTCCAGAACACCTTCACCGCGGCGGAGGCCGGCGCCGTGCGGTTCGCGCCCCCGCTGCCGGGCGACATCGAGTACCTCGAACTGCGGGGAGAAACGGTGTACGTCCAGTCGGGATCGTACCTCGCGGGCGACGCCGATCTCGACGTGGACACCGACTTCGGCGGCGCTCGCACGTTCTTCGGCGGGGAGGGGCTGTTCCTTCTGCGAGTCGTCGGCGACGGCCCGCTGTTCGTGTCGAGTTACGGCGCCATCGAGGCGATCGACCTCGACGAGCGCGACTCGTTCGTCGTCGACACCGGCCACGTCGTCGCCTTCGAGGAGACCGCCGACTTCACCGTCCGGCGCGTCGGCGGGCTTCGGTCGACGCTGACGAGCGGCGAGGGACTCGTCTGCGAGTTCACCGGCTCGGGGACCGTGTGGCTCCAGTCCCGGAGTCAGGACGCGTTCCTCTCGTGGCTCCTCCCGAAGCTCCCGACGCAGTCGTCGTCGGCCTGAGCGACGGGGACACGCAGAGCCCGGGCCGGCGCGCGCGTCACAGCGCCGTGAGAACGCCCGCCCGGGATAACCAGTCCGGGGCGTGAAGTCGGCGGCATGCGACTGGTCCGGACGCTCGTGTCGGCCGACGCCGTCGACGACGTGGAGGCGGTGCTCGACGGCTACGACATCGACCACATCGTCGTCCGGGAGGCGAGCGACCGGGAGGAAGGCGTGCTCGTGGAGTTTCCCGTGCCGACGCAGGCGGTCGAGACCGTCCTCGACGAACTCCGCGAGATCGAGGGGGGCGGGGACGCGTACACGGTCGTCGCCAGCACGGAGTCGGTGTTCGCGCCCCGCGTCGACGAACTGGAGGCGCGGTTCGTCACCGGCACGGAGGAGGACGACGCGATCGCCACCGAGGAGGTTCGCGCCACCGCGCTGGATCTGACGCCGAGCCCGCTGACGTACTACTCGATGACGGCGCTGAGCGCGCTGGTCGCGACCGCGGGGCTGCTGCTCGACTCGCCGGCGATCGTCGTCGGATCGATGGTGATCGCGCCGCTTGTGGGGTCGGCGCTCACCGCCAGCGTCGGTACCGTCCTCGACGAGCGCGACATGTTGTGGGAGGGGCTGAGGACGCAACTGCTCGGGCTCGTTCTCGCGATCGCGACGGCGACCGCGTTCAGCGCCGCGCTGCGATACGCGACGGTCCTTCCACCGGCGTTGAACGTGACCACGGTCCAGCAGATAGCCAGTCGCGTCTCCCCGGGGTTGCTCTCGATCGTCGTCGGCGCGTGTGCGGGCGCCGCGGGCGCGTTCGGCCTCGCGACGGGCGTGTCGGTCGCGCTCGTCGGCGTCATGGTCGCGGCGGCGCTGGTGCCAGCGGCCGCCGCCGTCGGCGTCGGTATCGCGTGGGACGTCCCGGGCGTGGCCGTCGGGGCGTTCCTGCTGCTCGCGATGAACGTCGTCGCGATCCACCTGTCGGCTGCCGCGGTGCTGCGGTACCTCGGCTATCGGCCAGAGCGGTCGACCGCCGGCGGCGACGAGGCGGTCGGCAGCACACCCAAGTACGCCCCGGCCGCGCTGCTGGGGCTCGTTCTCGTCGCGACGCTCCTCGTCAGCGGCGGGCTCGTCGCCGCACAGATCGGCTTCGAGCGCCAGGCCAACGACGCCGCCGGCGACGCGCTCGCCGCCGAGCGCTACGCCGACCTCGAACTCGTCTCGGTCTCGACGTCGTTTCGCCTGCGCGCTCCGGTATCCGTGGGCGACGAACAGCGGGTGACGGTCGTCGTCGCGCGGCCGGCGGACCGGCCCTATCCCGCGTTGAGCCGGACGATCGCCGATCGGATCGAGCGCGCCACGGGCAGGGAGGCGACAGTCGCTGTCGAGTTCGTCGAACGGCAGACCGCCACGCCCGAGCCGTCGGCTGCGGCGGCAGACGAAGCGGAGTCGGGGTGACACCCACTATTAATGAGGTCGGCTCGAAACCGCCGCCGATGAGCGACGATCCGGGGGCGGGCGACCACTTCGCCGCCCTCTATCGGCTCGCGAGCGCCGACGGGCTTCGCCTCGGCGAGAAGATCAATCGAGCGATCGCCGTGGGGTGTGAGCGCCTCGGCGTCCCGAACGGCGTGCTCTCCCACACCGCCGACGGCGAGTACGAGGTGGTCGAGTCGACGATCGACGACGGCGCGTACGCGCCCGGCGGTCGAAGCGACCTCGGGAGGACGTGGTGCCGCCACGTGATCGCGGCCCGAGAACTGCTCTCGTTCGCCGACGTCGAAGGGACGGCCTACGCCGACGACGTCGCGAGGGAGGCGACCGGACTCTCCTGTTACATCGGCGCGCCCGTCGTCGTCGACAACGAGCCGTACGGGACGCTGTGTTTCTCGAGCCCGTCCCCGCGTGAGACCGAGTTCACTGAGACCGAGCGGGGGTTCGTTCGGCTGCTCGCGCAGTGGGTGTCGTACGAACTCGAACGCGACCGCCACCATCGCGAGCTTCGCGAGCAGAACGAACGCCTCGACGAGTTCGTCGGGATCGTCGCACACGACCTCCGCAACCCCCTCGGGACGGTGCAGGGATACACCGACCTGGCGCTGGCGTCGGCGGAAGGGCCGCAAGCCGACCACCTGCGACGGATCGAGCGTGCGGCCGACCGAATGGAGCGTCTCGTCGACGACCTCCTCCGGCTCGCCCGGGACGGCGGCGACGTGGGCGAACGGACCGCAGTCGGCGTGGCGTCCGTCGCCCGCGACGCGTGGTCGTTCTTCGAGGACGGCGAGGCGACCCTGCGGATCCACAGCGACGCGACCGTGTACGCGAACCGCTCGCGCCTTCAACAGCTGTTCGAGAACCTGTTTCGGAACGCCATCGAACACTGTGGCCCGACCGTGACGGTCACCGTCCGCGACATCGAGGGCGGCTTCGCCGTCGAGGACGACGGGCCGGGTCTACCGCCGGAGATCGAGTCGACGCTGTTCACCCCATCGTTCGACCGCGAGGCCGGGCTGGGGCTCGGCCTCCTGATCGTCGAGCGCGTCGTCAGCGGCCACGAGTGGGACGCGTCGGTCCGCAGCGACGACGGGGGAACGACGTTCGAGTTCGAGGGCGTCGAGCGCGCCGACCGAAGACGGGACATCACGCACGTGGACGGGTGAGGGAACGTTCGGAGGCGGGTGCGGGAACGTTCGGAGGCGGGTGCGGGAACGTTCGGGGGACGTGTTCGGCGGTCCGGGCCTCCGACCGGCGGTGACGACGCAGGCTAGAACGGGTCCGACAGGTACTCGTCCGGGATCGCGTTGCGTGCGGTGACCAGCGGGTCGACGACCTGACTGATCTCCAGGCCACCCACGAGGCTGCTGAAGAGGTACCCCTCCGTGGCGGAGTAGTCGTGTTCGTGACGCAGGAGGTCGATGAGGTCCTCGTTCGCCATCGCGACCGCGGACTCGAGCGTCTCCGCGCTGGCGATCGTCTTCCACGCCGATCCGGTGTGAACGAGCGGTCGCTCCAGCGACACCGGCGGGTCGGAGACGACCGAGACGGTCACGTCGACGTCGGTGCCGATCTCGGCGCCGGTGCCGCACATCTCGCCGTCGGCCATCGCCGCCTTCGAGTCGCCCATCGCCAGCATCGCGCCCTCTTGGAACACCGGGAAGTACGCCGTCGTGCCGGTCGTCATGTCGGTCGTGTCGAGGTTCCCGCCGTGGTCGTGCGGGGTCAGCGTCGAGATCGGCTCCTCGGCCGTCGCGACGCCGATCGTTCCGATGACGGGGTCGATCGGGATCGTCCGCTCGCCGAACGACAGCGACTCGCCGTCCTCGCTCACCTCGGTGATCCTGGTCGCGGGGTGGTCGATGTCCTCGCGGTCCTGCAGGAGTCCGAACCCCGGAGCGGTGACGACGCGACCCCGGTCCTCGTTCACTCGGACGTCCTCGATCTCGACGCGGAGAACGTCGCCCGGTTCGGCGCCCTCGACGGCCACCGGTCCGGTGGCAGCGTTGACCTCCTCGGGGATCGCCTCCAACAGGTCGTCGTCGGTCTGGATGGCGCCGTTGAGGCTGTCGATCGTCTCGAACGTCAGCCGCTCGCCGTCGGCGGCGGTGTAGATCGGCTCCATCTCCGGCGCGAACTCGTACACGTGTCCGTCGGTGTGTGACACTACGGCTCGTGACATTTGTACACACACTGCGGCGCGTTTCGACATAAACGGTCGGCAACCGGCGGGTCCCGCTGGAGCGACCGAACCGGTAGCCCCCGACGCTCCCATCGGCGGTCGCGGCCGTGCGGCCTCGCCGCCACACTGACGATTAATACGGCTCGTCGGGGAGGGAAACCCATGAACCACACACCGGAGCGTCGACTCGCGGAGTTCGTTGCCGGCACGGAGTACGACGACCTCCCCGGAGGAGTCCCCGAGACCGTCACGCGCGCCGTCGTCGACACCGTGGGCGTCACGCTCGCGGGCGCCGTCGAGGGCGCGGGCGAGACGGCCGGCCGCTCGGCCGGAATCGACACGGACGACGCCGACCCGGCGACGCTGTTGGGAACTGATGGCGGCGACGACCCGGCGACGACGGCGCTGCGTGTGGGGACCGCCGCCCACGCCCTCGACTACGACGACCTCTCGTGGGCGCTCGACGGCCACCCCAGCGTGACGCTCGTCCCGTCGCTGTTCGCGCTCGCCGAGGAGGCCGGCGCCTCGGGGCGCGAGTTGATCACCGCCTTCGCGGTCGGCTTCGAGGTCGAGTGCGCGATCGCGGGGCCGATCAGCCCCGAACACTACGAGGCCGGGTGGCACGCCACCGCGACGTTCGGCGCGTTCGGCGCGGCCGCGGCGGCGGCGTCGCTGCTCGAACTGGACGCCGAGGCGACCGAGCGGGCGCTCTCGATCGCCGCCTCGACGCCCGCGGGGACGAAGCGCAACTTCGGCTCGATGACGAAGCCGCTGCACGCCGGGCTGTGCTGTCGCTCGGGCGTCACCGCCGCGACGCTCGCGCGCGACGGCCTGACCGCGACGACGACCGCGATATCCGGCGATCAGGGCTTCTGGGACCTGTACGACCCTCGTTCGGACGCCGATCGGGACGGGGGCCACGGGGACAACGCCCGCGACGAGTTCGCGTTCGACCCGGACGGCGACTGGGCCATCGAGACCGAGGGGATCCACGCGAAGGCGTACCCCTGCTGTTACTTCACCCACACCAGCATCGCGGCGACGGCCGAGGTCGTCGCCGACGGCGTCGCTCCCGACGACCTCGAGCGGATCGAGGTTCGCGCGGCAGGCGGCGCCGGCGACGCGCTCGCGTACCCGGACCCGGAGACCGGGCTGCAGGCGAAGTTCTCGATGGAGCACGCCGTCGCCTGTGCGGCCGTCCGCGACCGCGTCGACCTCGCGGCGTTCGAGGCGGACGCGCTCGCCGACCCCGCGATCGACGCCGTCCGCGAGCGGATCGACTTCGCCGTCGACGGATCGCTCCCGTACGACTCCCACGAGGCGACCGTTCGCGTCGAGACAGTGGACGGCGAGGTGCACGAACGCCGGCGAACGAACCCGCCGGGCGTCCACGGCGATCCGCTGTCGCCCGCGAAGCGCCGCGAGAAGTTCCTCGAGTGCGCCCAGCGCGCGGTGTCCGACGGGGAGGCCGAACGGCTGTACGAGCGACTGTGTGAGCTGCCGAAACTCGAAGACGTGGCGGCGACAGTCGCCGGATCGGACCCCCGGTCCCGACTGCCGTAACCGGACGGTTTATCGGATCGCTATCGGGAGTATCGACCACCAGAATGGTAGCTACCGACACGGTCCAGTTGACCGAGCGACAACGGTCGGTCCGCGACGCCGTCGGCGACATCTGTGACGAGTTCGACGCGGCCTACTGGCGCCGACACGACGCGGAGGGCGAGTACCCCCACGAGTTCGTGAACGCCCTCGCCGAGGACGGATGGCTCGGCGTGCTCCTTCCGGAGGAGTACGGCGGGAAGGGGTACGGAACCGAGGAAGCGGTCGCGATGATGTACACGATCGCCCGCAGCGGCGCCGGCTTCAGCGGCGCCCAGACCGTCCACGCGGCGATATACAACTCCGCGCCGTTGGTGAACTACGGCAGCGAGGAGCTGAAATCGGATCTCCTTCCCCGAGTCGCCAGCGGCGACGCGTGGATCCAGTGTTTCAGCCTGACGGAGCCGAAGGCGGGCTCGGAGTCGACGGCAATCGAGACCGAGGCCGTCCGCGACGGCGACGAGTACGTGATCAACGGGGAGAAGCTGTGGACCTCCCGCATCGACGTGAGCGACTACCTCGTGCTCGCCGCGCGCACGACGCCGCGCGAGGAGGTCGAGAGGAAGACGGAGGGCGTCTCACTGTTCCTCGTCGACATCGAGCGCGGACACGGGGCGGGCAGCATCGATCTGGAGGAGATCGACAAGACCGCAAGCGGCGTCGTCAGCTCCTTCCGGGTCACCTACGACGACCTGCGCGTCCCCGCCGACCGGCTGATCGGCGTCGAGGACGAGGGCTTCTATCAGGTGCTCGACGGCCTCAACGAGGAGCGGCTCGTCATCGCGGCCGAGACCGTCGGCCTCGGCGAACTCGCCGTCGAGAAGGGCGTCGACTACGCGAACGACCGCGAGGTGTTCGGCCGCCCGATCGGACAGAACCAGGCGATCCAACACCCGCTCGCGGCCGGCCACGCCCGCCTGCAGGCGGCCAAGCAGTTCACCTTCGCCGCCGCGAAGCGGACCGGCGACGAGGACCGCAAGGCCGTCGGCGCGTGGGCCAACACGGCGAAGTACCTCGCCGCGGAGGCCGCCTTCGAGGCCGCCGACGCGGCCGTGCAGGCCCACGGCGGCCGCGGCGTCGACCGCGCGTACGACGTGGAGCGGTACCTCAGGGAGGCGCGGCTCACCCGGCTCGTCCCCGTCACGCAGGAACTGGCGCTGAACTACCTCGGGGAGAACGTGCTGGGGCTCCCCCGGTCGTACTGACGAGGGACACCCCACCGCACACACTCGCACGAACATAGATAACCGCACACTCACACACCATTCCACACACACCATGACTGACAACGACACCGAGGACGGAACCGACGACACCGAACGGAGACTGGTCGAGGGCTGGCAGGGCCGCTACTACGAGGACTTCCAGGTCGGCGACGTGTACAAGCACCCGTACGGCCGGACAGTGACCGAGACGGACAACGTCTGGTTCACCAACCTCACCATGAACCTCAACCCGATGCACTTCAACGAGGCGTACGCCGCCGAGACGGAGTTCGGCGAGCGCCTCGTCGACGGCACGTTCGTCATCGCGCTGGCGGTCGGGCTGAGCGTCATCGACGTGAGCGCGAACGCGACGGCGAACCTCGGCTACGACGACATCCGCCACCACGCGCCGGTCTATCACGGCGACACGATCTTCGCCGAGAGCGAGGTGCTCCACAAGCGCGAGAGCGAGTCGCGCGACCACGTCGGAATGGTCACCACCGAGCTCCGTGCATACAATCAGGACGACGAACTCGTCCTCTCGCTCGAACGGACGCCGATGGTGCTCAAGCGGGAGTTCGCCGAACCCTCGGCCGCCGCCCCGACCGGGTGGCCCGAGGGGATCGGCACCCAGCCGGAGGACCTGGAGGAGTGACCCGCGAGACCGACCCCGCGGCACGCGTCCCCGACGGCCGACTCCACGGCGACCTCCCGGTCGTCGACGCCGCGGAAGCCGCCGAACTCGTCCCCGACGACGCGACGATGCTCGTCAGCGGCTTCGGCAGCGTCGGCTACCCGAAAGCCGTTCCGCGGGCGCTGGCCGCCGCGGCCGCCGGGGACGGGGACGACGGGAGCGAGGACGCCGACGCCGGCCGGGATCTGTCGCTGTCGGTCGTCAGCGGCGGCAGCGTCGGCGGGGAGATCGACGAGGCGCTCGTCGAGGTCGACGCGATCGCGCGGCGCTACCCGTTTCAGGCTCGCGAGGCGATCAACGCCGCGATCAACGACGGCCGCGTCGCGTTCGCCGACAGACACATCTCCTCGCTGGGCGACGACGTGCGCTTCGGCGGCATGGTCGACACCGACGGCAGCGTCGCCGTGGTCGAGGCGGTCGCCGTCGGCCCCGACTGGCTGATCCCGTCCACCTCGGTCGGACTGACCGACGCGTTCGTCGAGGCGGCCGACGCGGTGATCGTCGAGGTGAACGAGGACCAGCCGCTGTCGCTCGCGGCGTTCCACGACGTGTACCGCACGGCGACGCCGCCCGAGCGCGGGCCGATCCCGCTGACCGCGCCCGACGAGCGCATCGGCGGCCCGCGGATCGAGTTCGATCCGGGGAAGCTCGACGCCGTCGTCGAGACGACCGGCCGGGACGCCCCCTACGAGTTCCGCGACCCGACCGACGTGGACCTGCGGATCGCCGACCGCCTGGGCGACTTCCTCGAACGTGAGGTCGAACGCTCGTCGCTGTACGACGACTCGCTTCGGATCCAGTTCGGCGTCGGCAGCCTCGGCAACGCGCTGATGGGCGCGCTCGGGGACGCCGATCTGGGCGATCGCGACCTGATCTACTACGGCGAGGTGCTCCAAGACGGCCTGCTCGACCTGCTCGACGCGGGTGAGCTTCGCTCCGCGAGCGCCACGTCGCTGGCGCTGTCCACCGAGGGGCAGGAGCGGCTGTTCGACGACGCCGAGCGCTACGCCGAGGACGTGGTGATCCGGACCGGCGACGTCTCGAACGGTCCCGCACTGATCGACCGCTTCGGCGTCGTCGCGGTCAACAGCGCCGTGGAGGTCGACCTGTACGGCCACGTCAACTCCACGAACCTCGGCGGCTCGCGGATGATCAGCGGCGTCGGCGGTAGCGGCGACTTCACCCGCAACGCGCCGCTGTCGGTCGTCGCGCTCGGGTCGACGGCCGGCGGCGGCGACATCTCGAAGATCGTCCCGAAGGCGTCACACGTGGACCACACCGAACACGACGTGGACGTCGTTATCACCGAACACGGCGTCGCCGACCTCCGCGGCACCTCGCCGCGCGAGCGCGCCGACGCGCTCGTCGACTGTGCTCATCCCGACTACCGCGACGACCTCCGCGCGTACCTCGACCGTGCCGGCGAGGGCGGCGGCCACGAACCCGTCGACCTCGACACGGCCTTCGACTGGACGGACCGGGCCTGATCAGATTCGAGAACAGTCCCGGAAGCAGCCTCGATTTTCCATTCGGTCTGTTGGGTGTCCCCTCTCGGACTTCCGCCCGTCAGTGACGACGACACGCTGACGACGGATGGCGGAAACGTGAGAAAACGAAGCCGCGAGAGGAACGACAGACCGCGCTGTCGAGGCGAGTCGGCTATTCGCGGTCGGGCTGTTCGGTCCCGGGAACGCCGCCGGTCGACAGCCCGAGGTTCTTCTTGATGACGCCGACCGGGTCGGGCCGCCCGGCGAACGACTGGAGCACGTACATCGCGACCGCGATCACCACCGCGGCCGTCTGAACGATCCGCGATGGGTACACCATCGCGACCACGCCGGTGACGAAGAACGCGATACGCGACCCGTAGGTCACGGCGTCACCGAAGACGAATCGGTAGTTGATCCCGTGGATCATCGCGATCGCGCCGATCAGCGCGAACCCGCCGGAGACGAACGATGCTTGGTCGAACTCCGCGGAGACGATATCGGGGTGGTAGACGAAGACGAACGGCAGAACGAACAGCGGCGCCGAGATCTTGATCGCCTCCCAGCAGCTCCTCCAGAAGTTCGCGCCCGCGATCCCGCAGGCGACCGCCACGCACGTGGCGATGGGCGGCGTCAGCCCCGCGAGGATGGCCGCGTAGAACACGAAGAAGTGGCCCGCGAAGTCCGGCAGGAAGAACTGACTGATGAGCGTCGGCGCGACCAACAGCGCGACGATGGTGTACGACGCCGTCGTCGGCATCCCCAATCCGAGGATGATACAGATGATCATCGAGAGGATGGCCGCGACCAGCAGGACGCCGCCCGACAGGTCGAGCAGCGTCAGCGAGATGGCCGTCGGCACGCCCGTCGCGGTGAGGATGTCGACGACGCCGTTGATCGCCGCGAGGATGATCGTCACCGGGGCGAGCACGACCACGCCCTCGCGGGCGCCGTCGAGCGTCTCCCAGGTCGTCCGCTTGAGCGACTCGACGACCGTCTCGTCGGAGTCGCCGGCGAGCGAGTGGATGACCGGGAACGACATCCCGGTCAGCAGCATCGCGCCGGTCGTCCACAGGGCCGCCGTGCCGACGGTCACCTGCTCGACGCCGAGCTTGTAGATGAGCACCGCAAGCGGGATGCCGTACTTGAGGGTCTCGGAGGCGAACTCCGAGCGCGGCATCTTGTCGTTCAACAGCGTCGAGGGGTCGGTGTCGTCGAGCTGCGGGGCGGCCACGTAGTGGACCGCCACGAAGATCGTGATCGAGAGGATGGCCGCGGGGATGAGCCCCGCGATGATCACGTCGACGTAGGTGACGCCCGTGATGAGCGACGCCATGATGAACGCGCCCGCGCCCATGACGGGCGGGAGCACCTGTCCCGCGGTCGAGGCGACCGCCTCGATGGCGCCGGCGGTCTCCGGCTTGATCCCGTTGCGCTTCATCAGCGGGATCGTGAACGAGCCCGTCATGCCGGCGTTAGCCGTCTGGCTCCCGTTGACGGAGCCGATGACCGCGCTCGAAAGCACCGCCGTCTGGGCGATTCCCGAGTCGATGTACTTCGCCGAGCGGAACGCCAGCCGCATGATCAGGTCGAAGGCGCCGTACGCCTTCAGGAACCCGGCATACAGCAGGAACAGCGCGATCCAGGCGGCGACGAGCTGGGTCAGGAAGCCGAAGAAGCCGTCGACGCTGATGACGACCGTCCGGAGGATTCGCTCGACGCCGAGGCCGCCGTGCTGGAGCGGTCCGGGCGCGTACATCCCGAAGTACCCGTAGCCGAATCCGACGAGCACCACCGCGACGAACGTCCCGCCGAAGGACCGCCACGTCAGGTACACCATCAGGACCGAGAACACGGCCGCCATGACGTACTCGTGCGGGAGCGCGCGCCCCGCGCGCTCGACGTACAGCGCCTGGAAGTTCACGGACATGTAGACCGTGGTGAGGACCACGTCGATCGCGGACAGCGACAACAGTGCCGCGTCCACGCGATTACCCGGTCCGTAGGCGCTCTTGAGGTCGGCGAGGAGATGCCCGTTGCCGTCGCCGTCCGACATCGCCATCAGCTCGGTGACGATGTACAGGAGCAGGATGCCGCCGAGGAAGGCGATCCCGAACTGCGCGCGCGGCATCGGGTAGTACTTGGTGTACAGCATCACGCCGGCCCAGAAGACGACCGAGAGCCCGATGAGCACGTTTCGCATCGACACGAGCTCCGCGTCCCACGGCTGCGCGCGGTCGAAGCTCACGTCGCCGGTCCCCGCCCCCGCCTCCGCGTCACTCATTTGTCATCACTCTCGATACTTGAGGTCCGGTTTCCAGCCACTGTTGGAAGGTAGTGCACATTGAATCGTGTGATCGTTGTGAACGTACGATAAATTACCGCCCCGAACGGGGCGCTAGCCCGTCACTCGTTCGTCTCGCCGCGCGTCCAGCTGTCGTTCCAGACGTCGTTCGCCTCGAAGAAGTCGGCGACGCCGGGGTGAACCTCGAGGTCCTCGAGGACCGCCGTGGTCATCGTCTCGGGGTCGGAGTGGTCGAGCGCGGTCGGGTCGGCCTCGCGGATCGCCTCCCAGTGTTCGCTGGAGAGACGCGCGACCTCCTCGGTCGCTGCCGCGGGCACGTCCGGTCCGAACGCCCACTGGCCGGCCAGCACCCACGCGGTCGTCGTGTCGGTGACGCCGGTCACGTCCTGCTCCCAGCCGTACGGCTCGAGGCCCTCCTTCTTGATCGCGCCGCCGACGTTGTCGATCGCCTGCGTGAAGTTGTCGTCGACCTCGATGACGTTCAGCCCGCCGCCGGAGCGCACGTCGACCTCCTGCACCCAACTGGAGAGGGCGACGCCGTTGGCGCCGTAGATACACATCGCGTCGACGCGACCCTCCTCGACGGCGCCCGCGATGTCGCTGGTGCCGACGTTGAGGATGTCGTTGTTCTCCCAGACGCCGGCCTCGCGGATGACCTCCTCGGTCAGCAGCCGCGTCCCGAAGCCGGGCTGGATCGGGTAGATCGTGTAGCCGCCGTCCTGCAGGTCGGCCGTCGAGGTGATCCCCGACTCCTCGGTGGCGACCCAGTAGATCTCGAGGTTCGTGAACACGAAGCCCTGCTGCGGCATGCTGTCGACGGGCTCCTCCGCGAAGGGCCCCTCCTCGTTCAGCGCCTTCGAGAGGGAGTTGTTGTCGACGCCCATCGACTCGATGTTGTCGCTGTCGTACTCGTACAGGTTCGCCGTCCAGCCGTCGGTCACCTGAACGGAGATATCCAGGATGTCGCTGTGCTGGCTCGCCGCGCGTGCCAGCGCCTGCCCGGCCTGCTGGGTCGAACTGCCCGAGGACGTCCCGGCGATCGTGATCTGGTAGCTCTCGCTCCCACCGGAGTCGCCGCCGGAGTCGCCACCGGAATCGCCGCCGGAGTCTCCACCAGAGTCCCCGCCGCCGTCGCCACCGTCGCCGCCCATACAGCCGGCGAGCGTGATTACGCCCATTGTTCCCGCGCCTGCCAGCACGTCACGTCTGTTCATGTCGTCACCAGACATGAGTACCCCTAATCCTACAGTATTGATAACGATGGTGGTTAGGGCATGGTTGTCAAAAATAGACATACGATGATGACAGATTCTGACACATGTGATCGGAATAGAATATATTAATCGATCATGTGGATCGTTGATAGTGTTGACTTAGGTACCCGATTCGGGGAAACGATCCCGGCGCAGCTATCGGCCACCCGCGACGATCACGGGACGATCGCCGTCGATGATGACCCGCTGTGTGACGCTCCCGAACAGCGCCTTGCCAGCGGGGCTCCGTTTGCGGGCGGCGAGCAGGATCGCGTCGACGTCTCGCTCGTCGGCCTCCGCGAGGACCTCCTCGGCGGGGTCGCCGGTCCGCTCGGCCACCTCGACGGAGCTGCCCATGTCGTCGACTGCGTCGCGTACCGTCGTGGCAGTCTCGGGAAGCCCCTGCAGGGTGCCGATCTCGTCGTTGATCGATTCGATCACCGATCGGCCGGCTTCGTCGGCCGGCGCATCGACCGTCTCATGGACATGGAGGACTGTCACCCGGATCCCGTCACCCCCCGGAAGCGAACGGAGCGTCTCGATCTGGTCGGCCGTTCGCTCCTCGTCGTCGTCGACCGCGAGCAGAACGTGGTACATGCGAGGAGTGTTCTGCGTCGTCCGGTATATAGTATTTCGTCGACGAGGCCGGCGATCCGCCCGGACTGACGACTGCCGGATTCGAGCCCTTCACGATCGGTCGACCGCCGCGGCGACCGTATCCGTCGGCGCTTCGGCGGTGATCACTCTAACGACGAACACCGCACCGACCGTGACGACGACAGCAAGCATGAGCCAGCCAGCCCGGTAGCCATACGTATCCGCGAGATAGCCGAACGCGGGCGGGGCGAACAGCGCGCCGCTGGTGAGCGCGAGTTGGCCCCCACCGGTTGCCCCGCCCATCTCGTCGGCCGAGACGACCGTCGCCATGCAGGAGTAGTACACGCCGGTGAACCCGAGCAGGAAGAAGCCGAGCGCGACGAACGCGACCGTGGTGAGCGTCCGCCCGCTGACCGTCCCGACCGCCACGAGCGAGAGGACGCTCGCGATCGCCTGAGCGAGCAATATCCCGCCGATTCGCCGCGTGGGATCGCCGGGCAGCGCGTCGCTGAGCCAGCCGGTGAGGACGCGCCCGACGCTCCCCGAGACCTGCACCGCCGCCAGGACGACGCCACCGAACGCGACGGACGCCCCGACGGAGTCGGTGACGTGGATCACGGTGTACCCGGTCGTCGTGAACAGCGCCGCGCCGAGACAGAATCCGGCCGCCGTCAACGCCCGGTACGGAGGATTCGCACCGAGTTTTCGGAAGTCGGGATAGCTCGCCTCGCCGCCCGGCTCCGTGCCGCGGTAGACGATCCAGAACAGCACCGCGACGACCGCCCCCGTTCCGGCGGCGACGTAAAAACCCGCCTCCCAGTAGAGAACGCCTGCGAGACCGGTCACGAGCAGGGCGCTCGCGCCGCTTCCGGCGGTGACCCCGACCTGTTTCACGCCCATGACGACGTTCTGGCGCCCGGGCGGCGTGTTGTCGAACACGGCCTTGTTCGTCCCCGGCATCGCGGTTCCGTACAGCGACCCGAGGAGGAACGCGCTCACGAGCAGCGCCGGGAACGACCACGCCTGCGTGACGAGGAACGCTCCAGTCGAGACGCCGATCAGGCCGACGGTGAGCATCCGCCGTTCGCCGTAGCGGTCGGTGAGCGCGCCGAGCGGGAGCAAGAATACCGCGTAGCCGAGCGTCAGCGCCGTGACGACGAGCCCGACCGCGGCCCCCGAGAGGTCGAACTCCGCCCGGAAGAACGGCGTCGCCGCGAAGATCGCGTAGTAACAGACGCTCGCGACGACCTGCCAGGAGAACACGAGCGAGACGATCCGATAGAGTCCCATCCGGTCGGTCGGTGCTCGGTCGGCCGGGTAAAGCGCTCGGGTTCCGGCCGGTTGGGCGACCGCCCGACCCGGCAACGGTACGTCGGAGCGAAAGAGACTCGGATCACCCATCGAGTCGTTCCCCATGGGACTGGACGACGACGCACGCGAGTACCACCGTCGCGACCCGCCGGGGAAGGTCGAGATCTCGACGACGAAGCCGACGAACACCCAACGGGACCTGTCGCTGGCGTACTCGCCGGGCGTCGCCGCACCGTGCCGGGACATCGCCGACGAGACGGACCGCGGATACGAGTACACCGCCAAAGGGAACCTGGTGGGCGTCGTCTCGGACGGCTCGGCCGTGCTCGGGCTGGGCGACATTGGCCCGCTCGCCTCCAAGCCCGTGATGGAGGGGAAGGGCGTGCTGTTCAAGCGCTTCGCCGACATCGACGTGTTCGACCTCGAACTCGACACCGGGTCGCTGGACTCGTTCGTCGACCGGGTCGCCGCGACGGAACCCACGTTCGGCGGCATCAACCTGGAGGACATCGCCGCGCCGACGTGTTTCGAGGCCGAGGAGCGCCTCCGCGAGCGGATGGACGTGCCCGTGTTCCACGACGACCAGCACGGCACCGCGATCATCACCGGCGCGGCGCTGCTCAACGCCGCCGACATCGTCGACAAGGATCTCGCCGACCTCACTGTCGTCTTCTCCGGCGCGGGCGCGGCCGCCACCGCGACCGCGAAGTTCTACACGTCGCTGGGCGTGCCTGCCGAGCAGATCACGATGTGCGACATCGACGGCGCGATCACGCCCGAGCGCGCCGCCGCGGGCGACCCTCACGAACACGTCGCCCAGTTCGCAACCGACGCCGACGCCCTCGGCGGCACCGAACTCGCGGACGCGATCGAGGGCGCGGACGTGTTCGTCGGCCTCTCGGTCGGCGGGATCGTCAGCCCGGAGATGGTCCGGTCGATGGCCGACGACCCGATCATCTTCGCGATGGCGAACCCGGATCCGGAGATCGCCTACGACGACGCGAAGGAGGCCCGCGACGACACCGTCGTCGTCGCGACCGGACGCTCGGACTACCCGAACCAGGTGAACAACGTGCTGTGTTTCCCGTTCGTGTTCCGCGGGGCGCTCGACGCCCGCGCGCGGAACATCACCGAGGGGATGAAAGTCGCCGCCGCGGAGGCGCTGGCCGACCTCTCTCGGGAGGACGTCCCCGACGCCGTTCGGCGTGCCTACGGGGACCAGCCGTTGGAGTTCGGCCCCGAGTACGTCATCCCGAAGCCGCTCGACGAGCGCGTGCTGTTCCGGGTCGCCCCCGCGGTCGCGGAGGCGGCGGTCGCCGACGGGGTCGCCCGACGCGACCTCGACCGCGAGGCGTACGTCCGCGATCTGGAGGACCGTCTCGGCGGCAGCCGGGAGGCGATGCGCGCAGTGTTGACGGAGGCGAAGCGCGACCCGAAACGCCTCGTGCTCGCGGAGGGGAACGACGAGACGGTCGTCCGCGCCGCCTACCAGCTCGTCGACCGCGGCATCGCCGAACCGCTCCTCGTCGGCGATCGCGACGCGATCGAGGCGACGCTCGACGAGCTCGGATTGGGGTTCTCGCCGGAGATCGTCGACCCCGCCGAGGTCGACCTCGATACCTACGCTGATCTGGTGTATGAGCGCCGCAAGCGGAAGGGCATCACCCGCCGCGAAGCCCGGGACCTGCTGTACGAGAACGACGCGCTCGCGAGCGCGCTCGTCGCCGCCGGCGACGCGGACGCGATGCTCACCGGCCGCACCCACCACTACCCGAGCGCGCTGCGGCGCCCGCTGCAGATCGTCGGCACCGCCGACGACGCCGAGTACGCCGCCGGCGTCTACATGCTCGCGTTCGACGACCGCGTCGTGTTCTGTGCGGACGCGACCGTCAATCAGGACCCCGACGCCGACGTCCTCACGGAGGTGACCCGACACACCGCCGATCTGGCCCGCCGGTTCAACGTCGAACCGCGAGCGGCGCTGCTGTCGTACTCCGACTTCGGGAGCGTCGACAACGACGGCACCCGAAAGCCCCGTGAGGCCGCCCGGCGACTCCGGGAGGACCCCGCGGTCGACTTCCCGGTCGACGGTGAGATGCAGGCAGACACCGCGGTCGTCGACGACCTCCTCTCGGAGGACTACGAGTTCGCCGAACTCGACGCGCCCGCGAACGTGCTCGTCTTCCCGAACCTCGAGGCCGGCAACGTGGCGTACAAGCTACTGCACCGCCTCGGCGGCGCCGCGGTCGTCGGCCCGATGCTCGTCGGGATGGCCGAGCCCGTCCACGTCCTCCAGCGGGGGGACGACGCTGCCGACATCGTCAACCTCGCCGGCGTCGCGGTTGCGGCCGCGGGCGACGACTGACGGTCCGCGCCGCACGGTCGGGATCTCGACGTTCATACAGTCCCGCCCCGGATATGAAATCGTTCTTCCCGGAATCGAGTTCGTGCGCGGATGAACGCTCGGGGTCGACGGTTCGAATGAGACGAACCAAACGTATTTGAACGACGGAAGCGAGGTTCGGGTAGACGCAGATGGACCTGACCAGCAGTCAGCGGGAGATCCTGAACACCCTCGTCAACGGGTACGAGGCGACGGAGTCCCCGATGCCGGCCACGGAGATCGCCGACGTGTGCGACCGGCACGTGGGAACGATCCGGAACCTGATGCAGATGATGAAATCGCTCGGGTTGGTCGAGGGCGTTCCGGGATCCGAGGGCGGATACGTGCCGACCGACGCCGCGTTCGCCGCGCTGGACCGCGACCCCGAGGCGAGCGGCGACGGCGAGACGCTCGGACTCGCCCACGGCTACGACCGGGTCGACGTGGCCGTCGAGTCGATCGACTTCACGAACGTCCACCACCCGGAGAAGTGTCGCGCAACCGTGACGTTTCGGGAGTCGGTCACCCGGTTCAGCGTGGGCGACCCGGTGATCGTCGGCCCGACCCCGAAGTCGGGGCTCGTGATCACCGGGCAAGTCGAGGCGACCGACGAGGGCCGTAACGTCCTCCACCTCGACGTGGCGCGGATGGAGGCGCCGCTGGAACGCTAGCGACGACGCAGCATCCCGTCGGCGCTACGACTCCGAGTCGGACGTCGGCGAGTCGAACTTCAGTTCGAGTTCGTGGAAGTGACCTCGAGCGTCGCCGCCGGCCGTCGTCGGCGGGCGCGACCGCGTCCGCTTGGACGCGGCGTGTTGGGCGGCGCACCGGCGGACCGCCTCGCGGTCCGCGTCGACCGCGTCGGCGGTCCGCTCGATGCCGAGGTCACGGTCGACGAGATGAACGAGGACCTCGTCCAGCAGTTCGGGTGACGCGTCGCCCGGTACCGCACGGGCGTCGTCACGTGCCATCCCGCCCGAACGACCGTGGTCACGCTGGTCGACGGGATCGCCGGCGGCGAACGAACACCCGAGGTGTCGGCCGACAGCCGGCAGTTCGCTCGCGTACGTGGCGCCCAGCGGTCGGACGTCGGCCGCCGCGTCGCCGTATCGCGTCACACGCCCGAGCAGGGCGTCCGTCCGGTTCGTCGTCCCCACGACGAGCCTGTCGTCGGCGTTGGCGACGTAGTACCGACATGCCGTCCGGACTCGCGAGACGAACTCGCCCAGCTCGGTCGCACCCGCTCGTTCGGTGATCCGCGTCGGGAGCGCCGCCTCGAGTTCGGTGACGAGGGGTCTGATCGTCACCCGGTCCGTGGCGATCCCGAGGTCGTCGGCGATCGACTCGGGTGCCGGGGCGGTGAGCCCGGCCGCCTTGTGGCACGGGAGGTGGAGTCCACGGACCCGCGACTCCCCGAGCGCCTCGACGGCGATCGCGGCGGCGACGCTCGATTCCCGACCGGCGCCGAGGTCGACAATCACGCCCTCGGCGTCGGCCGCGTGGACGCGGGACCGAACGAGATCGCTGGCATGCGCGGCGGTCTTCGCCGCCCGCCGACCATCCCCGACGAGCGAGCGGTCGCCACCGTCGGTGGCTCCGACGGACTCGTCCGCGCCGTTCCGGGACGGCGCGGGCGGCCGTTCCCGCTTGTGAGCGGTGTGGCGGACCCGGTCGAGGAGGCGGGTGACGGTCTCGGGGTCGGCGCCCGTCGCCTCGTCGATCGGCAACGGCGGAGCGTCCGACCTCGAATCGACCAGTGCCTCCAGCACGCTGTCGAGCGTCGCGTAGGAGGCACCGAGATCGGACTCGTCGGTCTGCCCCGGCCAGAAGCCCGCCGTCGGCGGCCGGGAGATGATCTCCGGCGGCACGTCGAGGGCGGTCGCCAGCGCCCGTACGGCCGTCTTGTCGTACTCGCCGAGCGGGTGCAGGTCCGCGGCGTCGTCGCCGTACTTCGTGAAGTAGCCGAGCAGCCGCTCGGTCCGGTTAGCCGTTCCGACGACCATGCCGTCGGACGCGTCGGCAACGAACTGTGCACACGCCATCCGGAGGCGCGCGGCCAGATTTCCGGCGGCGACGGCGTCGCCGTCCGCGGCGATCCGCGGGGCGACGTACCGCTTGAACACGTCCAACGCGGGCTCCAGCGGGACGGTCGCGTGATCCACACCGAGCGAGTCGGCGAACGCTCGTGCGTCGCTCGCGTGTTGTTCCTCGGTCGTGTCGGTTGGCATGATCAGCGCCGTCACCGCGGAGGGACCGAGCGCCTCGACCGCGAGCGCGGCCGTCGTCGCCGAGTCGACGCCGCCGGAGAGGCAGACGACGGCGACCCCCGCGTCGAGCGCGTCGGCCGTTTCCCGGATCAGCCTCGTCGACCGCGATCGCAACCCGTCGGGGCTGCCGGCCTCGCCGCAGTCGTCGGCCGTCGCACGCGTCTCCGGTTCGGCCGCCACCGTCAGTCACCACCCGTTCCGGGGTCGGCGCCCCCGGAGTCGACGTGACTTGCGTCCGGAGTCGACTCGCGCGGCGGGAGGTCGTACGCGACACTCGACTGTATCCACGCGTCCACGCGGTCGCGATCGTAGACGATCACGCCGTCGTCCTCGAGCGAGAGTTGGCCGTACCTGTGGGGACCGGACGGGTCCGCCGGTGTGTTCTCGTTCGGTGGCTCCGCGGTCACAGCGGCACCCCCGATACCGGCTTCGCCGTGTCGCGCGGCCGGGTCGAGACAGACTCAACGATTGTCGCCATATCGGCCCAGAGATGTTCGACTATAGCGTTATCGGAGGACATCCCACTCAAGTTGTGCAATAGTTTTGCCGAATCATCGCGTGATTGTCCAATGGCCATGTTCCGAACACGGACATCGGCACACAAAGTGTTTTCGAGCGATGAGATAGTATCTCACCATAGTAGTAAGAGTCCTAGAACACGGCGAGCGATACGGACGTAGTTCGTGGCATTCTACCCACCAGAATGGCAGATGATCAAATTCGCTCGGCGTCGCTCGTGAGGACGGTCGGGGCCCGCAGTGCAGACCGGAGCGTTTGCTGTCGCATCGGGCGGGGTGCACTGTTCAGCACACACGGACCGTCGGCGCGTGTCACCGGTCCAGTCGTGAGAGGGAGTAGCGATCCGGGATGAACGTTATATCACGCCAGGATCATTACCGGCCCATGTCAGTCAGGATCCGTGTCCACGAGGGGGAGGACACCGATGAGTAGTAGCCCGGTCAATCGCGCGATCACCGACGAGTTCGACGTCCGCTTGGTCGGCGTCGCCGACGGTGTCGAGGCGAGCGACGGCGGCCTCTTCGACGACGAGGACCCGAGCACGGCGACGGTCCTGTTCTTCGAGGTGGAGAACGTCGGCGACGAGCCCGTCGAATGGTGGTACGACGAACACGACGTGCTCGACGAGGATCGATACCAGTACGCGACCGACGACTCCATCGGGGCCGGATTCGGGGGACCACACACCGTCGACTGGCTGCCGCCGCACTGGTACGCGAAGATCCGGATCAGACCCGGCGCCCGTGCACGGTGTGTGACGGCCATCTCCGAGTTTCCGTCGGACGCGACGATCGACCGCCTGTACTACGAGTACGGCGAGGTCGAGTACGAACTCGCCGTCGACCGCGGCGAACTCGGGTCGCCGCCGGTCTGACGCCCGATGTCGGCCACGGCGTCGCCGCCACGGCTGACAAACGTATATCCAATGCAACGTCTTACTGCTGCAATAGGATCATCCGAACTAACCGACCAGCTCGGCTATCAGCTCCGTATGAACATCAACTGGTACGCGGTGCTGACGGGGTTCGCGGTCGCGCTCGGGTTGAGCATCGTGCTGTCGTTCGTGACGCCGCTGTCGGGGAGTTCGGTGCTGCTGCTCGCGGCGCCGGGACTGATCGGCGGCTTCGTCGCGGGGTACATGGTCGCGGGAGTCACACCCGGAGCGGTTCACGGCGGACTCGCAACCGTCATCGGCGCGGTCGCAGTGCTCGCAGTGATGCTCCTCCTCCAAGCGCTCTCGGCTGAACTGGTCGGAATGGCGCTGACGCTGGTCGCAGGTGTGACGGCCCTGATCGCTCAAGCACTTCCCGGCGCCGCCGCGGGCGCCCTCGGCGGGTGGATGAAAGCGCGGCGCGAGCCGGAGGCAGCAGCCAAAACCACCACCCGCTGACCCCAACGCAGTGTCCCGTTTCCGGACGTAGCGACGCTGTCGCCGCCTTCCCGACAACCCACTCTCGCCATGTTGTGACACGACACGTTGCCCCAGCGTACACGTCGCCCCGGCGTATACGTCGCCCAGATCCGCGAGGTGATGCCCCGATCGACGCTTCGGCCGAGTTGTCACACGACAACCGGCGTCCTTTCATGGACCGCCGCGTAGAACGGCGTGAATGATGTCTCGCACATCGGCGGACGCCGGAGACGATACGGCCCGAAACGGCCCCTCCGAACGGCGGTCCGATGGGTCGATCTCCCGACGGACTGTTCTCTCGAGCGCGGCTGCGGCCGGAGTCGCGGCGATGGCCGGCTGTACGGGCCTCGGTGGCGGCGACGACGACGCGGGTCCGGCCGCGGTGACGGTTCCGGAGGACGCGACCTGCGACGTCTGCGGGATGGTGATATCGAAGCACCCGGGACCGAGCAGCGAGGCGTTCTACGAGGATCAAGAGCCCAACGGTCACGCGAACCCCGCGCGGTTCGACAGCACGTGGGAGGCGTTCCAGTTCGACTACGAACACGAGGACTGGACGCGCTCGTCCTTCCACGTTACCGACTACTCGACGGTCGACTACGAGATCCGGACGGACGACGGCCAGCAGCTCATCTCGCGACACGTCGAGGCGTCCTCGTTCGCTCCCGCGGAGTCGGTCACGTTCGTGGCCGGGTCGTCCGTGGTCGGAACGATGGGCGCGGACCTCCTCGGATTCTCCGAGGAGTCCGACGCGGAGTCGTTCCAGTCCGAACACGGCGGCGAACTGGTCACGCTCGATGAGGTGACGCCGACGCTGATCAGTCAGCTCGGCAAATAGGAGTCCGAATGTACGCGCGAGCCGCCGTCGTCGCCGTCGCGCTGTCGGCGCTGCTACTCGGGAGTTCCTTCGCCGTCCCCGTCGGGGCGGGCGACTCGGTAGAGCCGGTACCGTTCGATGACACCGTCTCGCTGGGGCTCACGAGCACCACGCTCAGGGCCGCCGACGCGGACGGGGTGACGCTACCCAAGATGGAAGCGTTCTACGCGGAGTACGAGTACGTGATCGGCTACTACGGGATCGAGTCGTATCTCGCTGAGCACCGCCGAACCGGTCACGACCGACAGTTCGGGCAGCCGCTTGCGGTGTTCGTGACTGATTACGCGGGGACGAACGTCTCGCTCACCGACCGCGGCTACCCCGTCGTCGACGGGAATGCAGAGCCGTCGTTCGTCCGCGCCGGGGACACGTACGTCGTGGTCGGGAGCGAGGCACGAACCGCGACGGGATCGCTCGCAATGCCGTTCTCCGACCGTGGGGCCGCCAGCGCGTTCGCCGAGCGCTACGGCGGCGAGGTGGTCCCGTGGGAGCGCGTCGACGAGGAGGTGGACGCCTCCAGCCCGATCACCCGCGAGCGGTACGAGGCGACCGTCGACGAGCGAACGCAGTGGGCCGATCGAGCGGTCGATGCCACGCGGTCGCTCTACGACCGCCCAGTCTCCGTGACCGTCGGCGAGGACGAGCCGACGCTGCGGGCGGCGGTGGCGGCCGCGCCGCCGAACACGACGATCCGCCTGCCGCCGGGCGAGTACGCGGTCGACGAGGTCACCGTGAACAAGTCGGTGACGATCAGGGGCGCCGGCGCCGCGACACGCGTCCGCGGCGACGGCAACGGGTCGGTCCTCCACGTGAACGCGAGCCGTGTGGCCGTGACTGACCTCCGGATCTCCGGTGTCGGTTCGGTCGGCAGCCCTGACCGGTCCGCAAACGCGTCGAGCGATTGGTCGACGTCCGTCGAGCTCGCGTACGGGCGCGGCGACGCCGCGATCCGGCTCGACGGCGCCGACGGCGCGCTCGTCGAGAACGTCGCCATCGACACGCCGGCGAGCGGGATCATCACCAGGGCCGCCGACGGCGCCGTCGTTCGAAACGTTACCCTCCGCGGGGCAGCCACGCCCGACGAGGGGTTCATGGGCGTCGTTGCGATGTACGCCCCGGTCGTCGTCGAGAACAGCAGCTTCGACGGCGGTCGCGACGCCGTCTACACCCACCGGGCACACGGGACCGTCGTCCGAAACAACGAGATGACCAACGCCCGATTCGGCGTCCACCTGATGTACACCTCGCGGACGCTGGTGGCGAACAACGAGATCCGAAACGAGTCAGTCGGTGTCGTCATCATGACCCGACCCGCGGGGAATCTCGTCGTCGGGAACCACGTCTCCGGCGCCCGTACCGGGATCAGCACGGTCGGCTCGGACTCGTACTACGCGGAGAACGTCCTGACGGAGAACGAATGGGGGATGACGGTGTCCGGAACCGGGTCGCTGTACACGCGGAACACGCTCGTCGACAACACGTACGGCCTGCGCGGATCGTCGCTGCTGCCCACGAACCACGTGACGCACAACGACGTGGTCGGGAACGACCACCCGGTCGACTCCGATCTCGGATCGCTGCGAGTGTGGACCGTCGCGGGTGCGGGCAACTACTGGGGGACCCTCCCCGGCGAGGACCGCGACGGCGACGGCGCTCTGGACCGGCCGTATCGCCCGACGGGACCGATCGACGGGCGCCTCCACTCGACACCGGGGGCGTGGACGCTCGCCCGGTCGCCGGCGGTCGCGCTGACGCGGGGGCTCGCGAGCTCCGTCCCCGGCCTTCGGGCGACCGGAGTCGTGGACACGGCACCGCTGACGACGCCGGCGCGGCCGGACGCGCTCGTGGCGGCGCGCACGAACGAGAGCGACGCACGGAGCGGGACGAGCGCCGACGCGCTCGGTGACGCGACGGAGGTGGCGACGTGACCGATCCCGTCGTCTCGCTGTCGGACGTGCACATGGGCTTCGGCGACGTGACTATCCTCGACGACTGCTCGGTGTCGATCGAGTCGGGCGAACTCGTCGCGCTCGTCGGCCCGAACGGCTCCGGGAAGACGACGTTCCTCGAACTGCTCGCGGGGATCCGACGGCCGAACGCCGGGACCGTCTCTCGGTCCGCACCGCCGTCTCGCCGGTTGGCCGATGACATCGAGAGCCGCCGCGACGTCGCGTACCTCCCGCAGTCGCCGTCCTTCCGGCCGGGGTTCACCGCGGCGGAGACGCTCCAGTTCTACGCGTCGCTGGCCGGGACGTCGATCGACCCCGAGACCGCGTTGGGGCGGGTCGGCCTCGCGTCGGCGGCCGATCGCCGCGTCGGGGCGCTCTCCGGCGGGATGACGCGTCTGCTCGGGATCGCGCAGGCGCTCGTGGGGAACCCGCCGCTGGTCGTGCTTGACGAACCCACGAGCGGACTCGACCCCGAGATGGCCGATCACATCTTCGCGACCGTCCGCGACGTCGTCGACGAGGACCGCGCGGTCGTCGTCGCGAGTCACGACCTCGCGGGGGTCGAGCGCGTCGCCGACCGCGTCATCGTGCTCGCCGACGGAGCGATCGAGCTCGACGGGTCGCCAGCCGACCTCCGAGCGGAGACGGGGGTCGAGACGCTGCGCGACGTGTTCGCCGCGTTGGCGACGAGTTCCGATCACGATCGCGTCGTCCCACCGGCGGAGGCGGCGGCGACCGACGGCGCGCCGTCGACCGGGACGGCGGAGTCGGAGGTGTCGCGACGATGAGTCGCCGCTCGCGGACGGCGGCGGTGATCGAGCGCGAACTCCGGACGCTCGTCCGAACGCGGTCGTTACTCGCGGTCGCAGCCGCGTTCGCGCTGGTCGTGATCGCCGTCGCCGGAGGCGCGGTCGGCGCACCCGGCGGGTACGTCTCGCTTACGCTGGACCTGCTGACGGTGATCGAAGTGCTGGTACCGGTCCTGGCGTTCGGCGTCATCTATCGCTCGATCCGCGGTGACGCGGAGCGGTCGGAGCTCGACGTCATCCGAACGTATCCCGTCTCGCGGGCGGAGTACGTCGTCGGCGTCTATCTCGGCCGGACGTTCGGTGTGCTCGTAGTGGTCGCGGCATCGCTGGCGATTGCTGGCGCGCTCGCGTCGTTCACCTCGCCCAGCGCGGCGTCGTTCCTCGCGACCCACTCGGCGGGCGACTCGCCGATCGTGTTCGTTCGCTTCGCTGCCCTCGCGATGCTGTACGCGCTGGCCGTCTCCGCGGTGATCACCGCCGCCTCCGCGGCCGCGAGGACCACCAGAGAGGCGCTCGCGGTCGGCGTCGCCCTGGTCGTCGCCGTCGCCGTCGGCGTCGACCTCGCGATCGTCGGGCTCCTCTCCGGCGACGTCGTCGGGAGCGGTCTCGACGTCCTGCTCGGGGTGAGCCCGGCCAGCGCGTTCCGAGGCCTCGTAGTCGAACTCGCCGTCGCGCCGGCGCTGGCGGCGACGCCGCCGATCCCGGCCGCCTCGCCGACAGCGAGTCTTCTCGGACTGGCGGGGTGGACGGCAGTCTCGCTCGGCATCGCCGTCCTCGCGGTCTGGCGATAGCGCTCCCGAAAGCTGGAGCGGCCCCCGGACTACCGGGACGCCGGTGTGCAGCGCGGGGCACACAGGCCCGTCGGACTTATCAGGCGTGGTCTTGTATAGATAGTACAAGAATGAGTGAGGCCGTCACACCGGTCGTGAGACGCGGATGAGCGACGCCGAGGCGGCCGACGGTGGGACGCCGGAACGGACCCCGCGGGCGGATCCCGCGATCGGCGAGGGACTGCTCGACGAGAACATGGGACCGAGTTCGGCGATGGCGCACCTGTACCGGGGCGAGATCCACCGCATGAAGCTGTGGCGCCAGCGCCTCGATCGGACGACCAACTGGGCGGTCCTGCTCATCGCCGCCGTGTTGACGTGGGCGTTCTCCAGCGAGACGAACCCCCATTACGTGATCCTCGTCGGCGGCGCCGGCGTGCTCCTGTTCGCGTTCGTCGAGGCGCGACGGTACCGCGCGTACGAGGTGTGGCGATCGCGGGTCCGGGCGCTCCAGCGGTACGTCTGGGCCGTCGGGCTCGACCCGGAGGGGAGCCGGGACGACCTCGACGACTCGTGGCGCGAACGGCTGGCGGCCGACTACCGGAGTCCGGAGCTACAGATCTCGACGGAGGAGGCGCTCGCCCACCGGCTTCGTCGGGTCTATTTCCCGCTGTTCACGGTGATCGCCGGTGCGTGGGTGCTCCGGGTCACGGCGTTCAGCGATCTCGGGTGGCCCGCGAGCGCGGCCGTCGGACAGGTGTCCGGACTCGCAGTCACCGCCGTCGTCGCCGGCGGCTACCTCGCGGCGGCCGTCGTCTGCTGCCGTCCGCGAACGTGGCACACCCGGGGAGAGCTACTCGAGGAGAACCTCCGGACCGACCGCACCGAGTGAGCCGTCGGAGGTCGAGGGATCGAACCCCCGTTCGCGGGGCTCACTCGTCGCCGACTTCGATCGGGACGCCGATCATGTTCCCCCACTCGGTCCACGAGCCGTCGTAGTTCCGAACGTGCTCGTATCCGAGCAGTTCCTCGAGCACGAACCACGTGACCGACGAGCGCTCGCCGATCCGACAGTAGACGATCACGTCGTCGTCGCGCTCGATCCCCCGTGACTCGTACACCGCCCGGAGTTCGTCCGGCCGTTTGAACCGGCCGTCCGGGCGGACGTTCTCGGCCCAGAACACGTTCGTCGCTCCGGGGATGTGGCCGCCGCGCATCGCGCCCTCGTCGATGCCCGGCGGCTTCGTTATCTCGCCGCGGAACTCTTCGGGGAGCCGCACATCGATGAAGGCGGTGTCTGTGCCGAGCGTCGCGAGAACATCTTCTCGGTACGCCCGGACCTCCGGTCTGGCGGGCGGATCGAGTGTGCCGTCGTACTCCACCGTCGGCGGATCGACCGGATCGAACGTGGTCGGGTACCCGTTATCGATCCAGTACTCGCGACCGCCGTCCATGATCCGGACGTCCGGATGGCCGTAGTAGGTGAGCTGCCAGTAGAGGTGCGCCGCGAACCAGTTCGAGTTGTCGCCGTAGACGACGACGGTCGTGTCCGCGGTGATCCCGCACGAGCCGAGGAACTCCCCTATTTCTCCGGGTCCGAGGATGTCGTGGCGGTCGGCCGCGCGAAGGTCCCGTCGCCAGTCGACGCCGACGGCGCCCGGCGCGTGGCCGGCCTCGTAGAACGCCGTGTTGACGTCGACCTCGAGGAGCCGGAGGTCGGTGTCGTCTGAGGCGAACTGGTCGAGCCTCGCGTCGACCCAGTCGGGGGTGACCAGCACGTCGTCTGAGTACTGTGTCTCTGTCGGTGCGTCGGTTCGCGTCCGCTTCCCGTCGTCCGGTGGGTTCTCGGGGGTCATAGTTGCTGATCGGCGAATCGTTTCGCCAGCTCCGCGGTCGCACGTCGGAGCCGGTAGGAGACGGTCGAACGGGGCAGTTCAAGCTCGTCGGCGAGCTCGTCGAGCGTCACCTCCCGCGGCGTTTCGAAGTAGCCGCGGTCGACGGCTCTCTTCAGGATCTCGCGCTGCTCCGCGCGGATGTCCACTCGGGAGAGCAGCCCGTGTTCCCAGTTGGTGACCTCGGTCAGATGCTCGAAGGAGAACGACAGTCCCGCCCCGAGTTTCGCGGACAGCGTATCGTACAGGAGTCCGACCTTCGAGTCGTCCTGCACCAATACGCGCCATCTGACCGTGTCTCCGGTTCGGGTCTGCTCGAAGAGGACGCCGCCGTCGATGTACTTCGCCGCGATCATCGGGACGGATTCGCAGTAGTCCACCTCGGAGACGTAGGTGTACGCGACTCGCCGCCGCTGTTCCCCGGTGAGGAGGCTCGTCGTCCGGGTCGAATTACACTCTCGCCCGCTGATCGACTCCCGGTCGACAGACTCGTCCAAGAGCAGTTCGTCGACCGCCGCGAGGTCCTCCGGGTCGCCCGTCACCGATTCGAGCGTCCACAGCTCCGCGGGGTCGAGACACGAGTAGATCGCCTCGGACCGGAGCGACTCGCGGTCGATGAACAGGTCGACGTACTCGTCGGCGCCGGCGTCGTACGTTATCTCGAAGGTGAAATCGTACATCAGGAGTTGCGTTTGTGGGTCCCGGACGGCGTCGCGTGGCACGGCTGTGACGACGGTGACGTGGCGGGGTTCGGTGGTCCCGTCTCGGTGCTTGAACCGGTTGGCTCTCGACAACACTTCCGATATGGCTCCGGGTTACATACGGTGTCTTGTATGGACGTTCCAAACCCGACCACCGGGGTACTGGGTGCGCTCCGGAGCCACCTCCTAGTCCCCGCGTTCGTCGCGCTCGTCGCCGGAGTCGGCGGCGTCGTCTTCGGGCTCTCCCACGACGACGTCGTCACCGCGCTCGGGGCGTTGTTGTTCATCCCGAGCGCGTTGCTACTGTTCGGCATCGTCGCCAAGCGCCACGGAATCGGTCCGTTCGGCTCCTCCTCGCGCCGGGCGAACTGACGGTCGACCGCGTTCCGTTCTATCGACTGCGGCGCTGTTCCCGTTCGAACGCCGCGTCTGTACGGGTTCACGGACCGCGTGTCGGGCGCGGAGCGACCACTGCGAACCGCCTCGATCACGTCCCACCTCGGATCCGTGCGGCAACGAGCCGATCGACGTTGTACATGACAACCGCCACCGACGCCAGTATCGTCGCGAGGTAGACGATCAGCTGGGGGGGTCCGGAGGCGGCGCCGCCGAGCGCGGCGCCCGCGAACCCGACGACGAGCAGCTCCGCCCACGTGATCAGCACGCGCGACAGCAGCAGCGTCCCGACCGGCGATGCCCCCTCCACCGTCCCGGTCTTCGGTTCGTCACTCATCTCAGTACGCCTCCTCGGCCGATATCGGCCCGCTGAACGCCGAGTACAGCACGACGAAGTACGTCGCCACGAGCGGGAGCAGGAGCGCCGCGCCGATCGACATGAGGTTCAGCGGCAGCGTCGAGACGATCGCGTCGGCGACGGCGAGGTTCGCGGCGGGGTCGACGCTCGGGTACATGATCACCGCGACGACCGCGGTGAGCCCGTACGTTAGCCCCGCGGCCGCGACGAGCGCGGCGAGGTTCGCCCCACGTCTTAGCGCGACCACGTAGCCACCCGCAAGCGCGATGGAGGCGACGACGAGCCCGATCACCGGCGCCGTCAACAGCGCGTCGACGCCGGCGGGGAGCCGAACCGCGAGCACTCCGAGCGTCGCCACCACCGAGAGCAGATACGCCGCGACCGCGCCGATGCCGATCCGCCGCACGGATCCCGGAAGCGCGCCCTGTGCCTTCAAGCGGAGGAACGCGGCGCCGGAGACGACCGTCAACACCGTCACGGTGATCCCGACGACGACACCGACGAGCGTGAACGACCGGGGGCTGCCGGCGAGCCAGTTGCCCGCGAACGCGCCGAGGAGAAACGGCGCGAGGACGCTCCCGGCGACGAACGATCGCCCCCACCAGCGCTGCCAGCGGTCGTCGTGGCGCTGTTCGTACATCTCCGGGGCGAGCCCGCGGAGGATGAGCGCACCGAGGATCCCGAACATGAGGAGGTAGTGGCGGCTGAACAGGTTGGCGTACACCGACGGGAACGCGGCGAACAACGCACCGCCGAAGACCACGAGCCACACCTCGTTGCCGTCCCAGAACGGGCCGATAGCCGAGAGGACCGTCTCGCGCGCTTCGCCGTCGTCGAGCGTCGCGAATATCGCGCCCGCGCCGAAGTCGAACCCGTCGAGAAACAGGAACGTCCCCAGCATGGCGAACACCAGCGCGAACCACAGTTCCGGCAGCGGCAGGCCGAACAGCGGCCCCGCCGCGAGCGTCTCGACGCTAGTCATCGCCGGTCACCCCCGCGGGAGACGTATCCCCGTCGTTCTGCGGATCCGGCGTCGACTCGAGTTCCTCTCCGCCGGGCGGCCCGGCGCGGATGATCCGCGCGACGACGTACGTGTACAGCGCGAGGATCGCGGCGTAGACGCCGACGAAGCCGGCGAGCGTGATCGCCGCCTCGGTCCCCGTGAGCCCGGGCGAGACCCCGTCACTCGTCTCGAGTATCCCCTGTATCACCCACGGTTGGCGACCCACCTCGGTGACGACCCAGCCGAGTTCGACCGCGAGGATCCCGAGCAGGCTCGAACCCATGAACGCCTTGTGCAGGAGACCGTCCTCGAACAGCTCACCCGTGTACCACCTGTAGCCGCCCCAGAACGCCAACAGGATGAACCAAAAGCCCATCCCGACCATCGCGCGGAACGACCAGAACACGATGGCCACCGGCGGCGCCTCCGAGTCGAAGGAGTTCAGGCCCCGGATCTCCGCGGTCGGGTCGCCACCGCTGGCGAGCCAGGACGCGCCCCCCGGGATCCCGAGACCGAACAGCTCCTTCGCGCGCGGGTCGGTGAGCTGGCTCAGGTCCGTCGGGATCGCGAAGATGTACTCGGGGACGTACGCCTCCGTGTCCCACACTGCCTCCATCGCGGCGAACTTCTGCGGCTGTGTCTCGTACACGTGGCGCGCGTACAGGTCGCCCTGTAACACCTGAAGCGGCGCAGTGATGAGCAGCGCGACGAGCGCGATCTTGAGCGTCCGCTCCCAGAACTCGACGTGCTCCACGGGATACCCCCACACGTGGTGTCGGTACACGTAGTACGCCGCGACGCCGGCCATAAACAGCGCGACCGACTCCACGGCCGCGTTCTGCATGTGGACGAACATGAACCCGAACCGCGGGTTCAGATACGCCGCGATGGGATCGACGAGGTGGACGACTGTCTGGCCGTTCTCGGTGGCGAGTTCGTAGCCCCGTGGCGTCTGCATCCACGAGTTCGCGATGAGGATCCAGACGGCCGAGAGCCACGTCCCGAGGCCGACGGCGATGGCGGAGATCATGTACAGCCGGTCGGAGACGCGCTTGCGGCCGAAGACGAAGATGCCGAGGAACGTGGCCTCCAGCATGAACGCCATCATCCCCTCGACCGCGAGCGGTCCGCCGAACAGCTCCCCGGCTGCCGTCGAGAACGCCGCGAAGTTCGTCCCGAACTCGAACTCCAGCACGATGCCCGTCACGGTGCCGACGACGAACGAGATCGCGAATATCTTCGTCCAGAACTTCCGGAGCTGTTCGTACACCGGATCGTCCCCTCGGATATCTTTCCAGGTGAAGTAGATGAGGAAGGGTGCGAGGCCCATGCTCATCACCGGGAAGACGATGTGGACGATCGTCGTCAGGGCGAACTGAAGTCGACTGCCGAGTACTGGGTCGATCATTGGCTATCTCGTGACGGTTGGGCAGCTGTTCGATACCTGTGCGACGATCATACCGGCTCTGTTTCGTCTCGGCCCTCTTCAGAGTTAACCCCCGTCTTGGCACAGGACAACATCGCCGACGCCGGGGGCGTGTACGATCTCGCCGCGGGCCGGCTGTTCGCGCTCGCCAGGCCGGCCGGGATCGCGCTCCCGCAGCGTGAACTCGCCTTCGCCGCTGTCGTGCTGATCGCGTTCGCCGGGTACAGCGCCGCCCGGACGGACGCTGACTGCCGGTTGGTCACACGGACGCGGACTGCCCGTTAGCCACGCGGACGCTGACCGGCGGTTGTCGTGCGCCAACAGATCCTTTTGGGCACCGGGACCGGTAGTGGACGTATGGAAACGCGCCACGCCGTCCTGGCGCTCGTCGCGCTCGTCACGCTGGTGATGGCCGTCCGAGGAGTCGTCGCCGGCCTCAACGGCGACTTCGGGACGGTCGGCCGACAGGTCGGCGTCGGCGGCTTCATCCTCGCGTTCGGCGTGGTGTTGTACCGAAACTGGGAGGCTGTCGGGTGACTGACCCACGCGGCGCCCGCCCACGAAACGAGCACGACGCACACGCGAACGCGCGACCACTACTACGACATCGATGAGTGAGACACGACCCTCGACCAGATCTGATCGAACCGCCGAGGAGTTGCCCGAACGACAGGAGTCGATCGCGAGGCGACTCGTTCGCATTATCGGCGTGCAGTTCGGGCTCGTGGCCGTCGGACTCCACTTCATGTGGGGGCTGCCACGAGCGCTGATCTACGTCGACACGGGGACGATCGCCGACCCGCGGCCGTACCTGTTCGTCCTCTCCGGCGTCGCGGTGACGCTCGCACTGCTGGGGCTGTACATGGTCCCGGAGTACTTCCCGGAACGCGAGGTGTTCGCGTTCACCGCGGTCATGATGACGGTGTGGATCGGCGGGTACGTCTGGTGGCACCTCGGGGGCCACGGCGGAGCGATCCCCGGCGTCGACGGGTACGGGCACCCAAGCCTGTCGAACGTCGAGCTATTACTCTCGGACCAGCATCTGTTCCGGCCGCTCGACTTCGCGACGGTCTCCTCGGAAGCGGTGACGCTGATCGCCTCGCTGTGGCTGCTGGTGACCGACTAAAGTTCGTCGTCGATCGCCGACGAGATCGTCGCGTAGTCCGGCCGGTCAATGAGCGTCCCGTCGACGAACACGCTCGGGGTTCCTTGGACGCCGCGGTCGAGTCCGGCCTCGCGGTCGGCCTCCAGCACCGGACGGTAGCGACCGTCGCTCGCGGCGGCTACCACGGTGTCCGGATCAGCGTCGACGGCGCCGGCGAGGTCACGAAGGAGTGACTCCGAGTACGTCGGGGAACCGTCCGACCAGCCTTCCTCGAACAGCCGTTGTGTGAACGTGAAGAACGCCTCGTCGCCGACGGCGTCTTGGACCGCGCGGGCGGCGCCGGGGACCTCCCACGACCAACGGTCGTCGACGGGGATGGGGAAGTCGTGATGCTCGTACCGCACGTCGCCGGAATCGACGTACTCGTCAACGAGTTGAGGGTGGACGTCCACGGCGAACGTTCGACAGTGCGGGCACGCGAAGTCCTCGAACACGGCGACCGTCACCGGCGCGTCGTCGGCCCCTTGAACGGGCGTCGGAAGCGACTCGACGGCGTCCGCGGGCGTCCCCTCGTCGGCTCCGCCACCACCGAGACAGCCCGCGATAGCGGCGGTTGCACCTGCGGACACTCCGGCGAGGAGGGCACGTCTCGTTGGCATCGAGCGTCGAGACAGGTTGGACATGACACGAGATCGATCCGCACCCGACAACACGGTTGCGGTCAGTCGCCGGGATTCGAGAGTCGTACCAGTCAGCCGCTGCAGTAGGCCATCGCCTCGCTGATGGCTTCTCTACGGCCGATCAGCGTCAGGCGGTCGCCCAGCCGGAGGACGTCGTCGCCGTGTGGAATGCGGTTCTCGCCCTCGCGGCTGATGAGCCCGATGTGGCTCGCCTCCGGAAGCTCGCCGCCCAACTCGGCGACGGTCTTGCCCGCGTGCGTCTCGTTCGTCAGCTCGATCTCCTGAACGTCGCCGTCGCGGTCGAGTTCCGTCATCCACTTGGAGATCCCCGGGCGTTCGATCACGTTGTCCATCGACCACGCCACCGACAGCGACGCAGAGATGGTCTCGACGTCGAGGTCCTCGAACGCGTCGAGGTTCGCGGGGTCGGTCACCCGAGAGACGATCGTGGGCACGTCGTACGTGTTGCGCGCGAGCTGCCCCACGAGGAGGTTCACGTCGTCGTCGCGGGTCGCGGCCGCGACGATCGAGGCGTTGTCAGCGCCCGCGGCAGCGAGGACCTCCGGGTCGGTCGCGTCGCCGTGTGTGACGGAGTATCCCTCCGTCCGGAGCTGTTCGACGACCGACTCATCGCGCTCGACCACGACGACGTCCTCTCCTCGGGCGGTCAGCCGCTGGGCCAGTTCCGTTCCGACGCGTCCGCCGCCGATGACGAGTGCGCGCATCGGGATCACGTCGGTCGCCTCCGCGATGTGTCTGGCGAATCCGCCCTCGAGTACGACGGTCACGAGGATGACCAAGAAGACGGTCCCCACGAGCGTCGTCGCCGCCTCGGGGCTGCGCGGCTGCAGTTCGAGCGCGAACAGCGTGGCGACGCTAGCCGGGATGATCCCTCGGGGGCCGAGCGCACTCATGAACACCCGCTCGCGGTCGGTGAACTGGTCGCCGACCGTCGAGAGCCACACCGTCGCCGGCCGCACGACTCCGACGATCCCGACGACGGCGACGGCGCCGCCGAGGCCCAACGAGACCACGTCCGACACCGAGAGCAGCGACGCCAGCGTGACGAACACGAACGAGATGACGAGCAGCGACACGTCGCCCTTGAACCGCTTGATCGCGTCCCGGTACGGGATATCGGCGTTGCCGAGGAGGAACCCGCCCGCGGCGACGGCTGCAATACCCGCCTCCGAGGCGCCGTATCTGGCGCCGAGCACCTCCGCGACGCCGTACATCGTCAGCGACGACACCAGGACCAACAGCCGGGCGTTCTGGGACGCGTTTTCCACCTTCCGGTTGATGCGGCGCAACAGCGCGGCGACGACGAGGGCGACGGCGGCCCCGACCGCCACGCCGAGCCCGAACCGGAAGGCGAACTCTCGGGCCAGCGTCGCGACCCCGCTCGACTCGACGAGGAGGTACTCGAAGGTGACGACCGCGAGGATCGCCGCGGTGACGTCGTTGACGACGCCCTCGGTCTCCAGCGTCGACGCGACGACTTCCCGGACGGGCACCACCTTGAGTATCGGCGTGATGACGGTCGGGCCGGTCGCGACGAGGAGCGAACCGATCAGCAGCGCGAGCGTCCACGTCGTCCCGACGGCGTATCTGACGACGACGGCGGTCCCGACGAGCGAGCCGAGCGCACCGACGGTGACGAGCCGGAGCGTCTCGGCGCTGGCGGTTCGCACTCGGTCGATCTCGAGGTGGAACGCGCCCTCGAAGACGATGATCGCCACGGAGAGCCCGACGAGCGCCTGGAGCGTCTCGCCGAAGATGTCGGGGCGGATCAGCCCCAGCCCTTCCGGACCCACGACGATCCCCGCGAGGATCAGGAACACGACGCTGGGCATCCGGAGGCGGTCGGCGACCACCTGCGCGGCGACGCCGATCGCCAGGATCGTCACGACGACCTGGACGAGTTCGACGGTCTGGCTCACGCCGGACCCACCCCACGATGTTGTCCGTCTGAGCGACGGTGAGCGGTCACGCCAGCGGCACGCTACGCCGGGCATCCGCATGAATTGTCGGGTGAAACCAACGTCGGCGCCGCCGGCGGGAACGC